>Ga0302154_10000006_pt1 | contig 203662 bp, 185 predicted proteins | sample I_Bog_N2_3_FD_193507 | JGI IMG/M metagenome (GOLD analysis project Ga0302154, IMG submission 193507) | Peat permafrost microbial communities from Stordalen Mire near Abisko, Sweden - I_Bog_N2_3 | ecosystem: Environmental > Terrestrial > Soil > Wetlands > Peat | place: Sweden: Abisko... | reverse complement strand
ATCCCCGCAACCACCGAGAATTCCGCATGCCCCGTCGCATCGAAGACTACGCCCTGATCGGCAACCAGGAGACGGTGGCGCTGGTCGGCCCCGACGGGTCGATCGACTGGATGGGCATGCCGCGCTTCGACAGCCCGGCGTGTTTCTCCGCGCTGCTGGGGGCCCCGGAGCACGGCCGCTGGCTGATCGCGCCGGTGGCCGACGGCGCCGAGGTGACGCGCGCCTACCGCGATGGCTCGACCGTGTTGGAGACGCGCTTCTCCACCCCTGACGGCGAGGTCAGCGTCATCGACTTCATGGCGCGCCGGGCGGGGGCGTCCGACCTGATGCGCGTGGTGCGCGGCGTGCGCGGGCGCGTGGCGATGCGCATCGAGCTGATCGTGCGCTTCGACTACGGCGCCGTCGTGCCCTGGGTCGCGCGCCAGGACGACGGCCGGCTGCACTTCACGGCCGGTCCCGACCGCCTCACGCTGGCCACGCCGATCGCACTCCGCGGGGAGGACATGCGCACCGTGGGCGAATTCGAGGTCGGCGCGGGCGACGGGTTCGCATTCACGCTGACCTGGCAGCCGTCGTGGCGCGCGGACCTGCCGGCGGTCGACGCCGCCGCGTCGCTCGCCGAGGTCGAGGCGCAATGGGACGCGTGGTCCTCGAGGCTGCCCGAGGGCGACGCCGTGTCGGAGGCGGTGCGGCGCTCGCTGGTCACGCTCAAGGCGTTGGCGCACTGGGAGACCGGCGGCATCATCGCCGCGGCCACCACGTCGCTGCCCGAGAAGATCGGCGGCACGCGCAACTGGGACTACCGCTACTGCTGGCTGCGCGACGCCACCTTCACGCTGTATGCATTGCTGGGCCTGGGCTTCGTCGAGGAGGCCGAGGCCTGGCGCGCCTGGCTGGTGCGCGCGGTCGCGGGCAGCCCCGACGACCTGCAGATCATGTACGGCGTGGCCGGCGAGCGCCGCCTCGACGAGTACGAGCTGCCCTGGCTGCCCGGCTACGAGAACTCCGCGCCGGTGCGCGTCGGCAATGCCGCCGCGGGCCAGGTGCAGCTCGACGTCTACGGCGAGGTACTCGACGCGCTGTACGTGGCTCGCAAGGCCGGCCTCGCGTACGACGAGCGCAGCTGGTCGGTGGAGTGCGCGATGGTGGGCCATCTCGAGACGATCTGGAACGAGCCCGACGACGGCATCTGGGAGGTGCGCGGCGGCCGGCGCCACTTCACGCACTCCAAGGTGATGGCATGGGTCGCGTTCGACCGCATCGTGCGCTCGGCCACCGAGTTCGGGCTCGAGGGCCCGGTCGACCACTGGCGCGCGGTGCGCGACGCGATCCACAGGCAGGTCTGCGAGCGCGGCTTCGACGCGGCGCAGGGCTCGTTCGTGCAGTCCTACGGATCGCCAGCGCTCGATGCCAGCCTGCTGCTGATCCCGGTGGTGGGTTTCCTGCCGCCCGACGATGCGCGCATCCGCGGCACCGTGGCCGCGATCGAGCGCGGGCTGCTGCGCCAGGGCCTGGTGATGCGCTACGACACGGGCGACTCGAAGGACGGCCTGCCACCGGGCGAGGGCGCGTTCCTGGCCTGCACGTTCTGGCTGGCCGACAACTACCTGCTGCAGGGGCGCATCGCCGAGGCCCAGGCGCTGTTCGACCGCCTGCTCGGCTACCGCAACGACGTGGGCCTGCTCGCCGAGGAGTACGACCCCGTCGCGCAGCGCCAGCTGGGCAACTTCCCGCAGGCGTTCTCGCACCTCGCGTTGATCAACACCGCCACCAGCCTCGCGGGGCGGGCAGGCACGGTGCACCAGCGCGCGGCGGGCAGCAGCGAGACGGAGGCGGTGTCTCTTCCGGGACGCCGCGGCGACGCGGGCGGTGATTGAATGGCGGCTCCGCGTTTCGCCTCGGCGATCCCGCCGTTCGATGGAGCACCCGATGACCGACCCTTATTCGACGAAGACCCGAGACCTGCTGCAACGCCTGCAGGCGTTCTTCGACCAGCATATCTATCCCAACGAAGAGCGCTACCTGCGCGAGGTGGATGCCAACCGGCGCGCGGGCAACGCGTGGATCCCGTCGAAGGTGATCGACGAGCTCAAGCCGATCGCGCAGCGCGAGGGCCTGTGGAACCTGTTCCTGCCGCACCCGTACGAAGGGCAGGGCGGCATCTCCAACCTCGACTACGCGCCGCTGTGCGAGCTGATGGGGCGCGTGATGTGGTCGGGCGAGGTGTTCAACTGCTCGGCGCCCGACACCGGCAACATGGAGACGCTGGAGCGCTACGCCACCGAGGCGCAGAAGCAGCGCTGGCTGCGGCCCCTACTGGCCGGCGAGATCCGCTCGGCCTTCCTGATGACCGAGCCCGCCGTGGCCTCGTCGGACGCGACCAACATCCAGTGCACGATCCGGCGCGAGGGCGACGAGTACGTCGTCAACGGCCGCAAGTGGTTCAGCTCGGGCGCGGGCAATCCGCGCTGCGCGATCTTCATCGTGATGGGCAAGACCGACACCAGCGCGCCGCGCCACGCGCAGCAGTCGATGGTGCTGGTGCCGCGCGACGCGCCCGGCGTGACGGTGCTGCGCCCGCTGACGGTATTCGGCTACGACGACGCGCCGCATGGCCACATGGAGGTGGTGCTGGAAGACGTGCGCGTGCCGGCCTCCGCCATCCTGCTGGGAGAAGGCCGCGGCTTCGAGATCGCGCAGGGCCGGCTGGGCCCGGGCCGCATCCACCATTGCATGCGCTCGATCGGCGCGGCCGAGCGTGCGCTGGAATCGATGATCGACCGGCTGTCGGACCGGGTCGCGTTCGGCAAGCCGCTGTCGGAGCAATCGATCTGGCACGAACGCATCGCCGAGTCGCGCTGCATGATCGACCAGGCGCGGCTGCTCACCCTCAACGCTGCCCACAAGATGGACACCGTCGGCAACAAGGACGCCCGCTCCGAGATCGCGATGATCAAGGTGGTGGCGCCCAACGTGTCGTGCAAGGTGGTCGACTGGGCGATCCAGGCGCACGGCGCCGCCGGCGTCAGCGGCGACTTCTGGCTCGCCGACGCCTACGCGCAGCAGCGCACGGTACGCATCGTCGACGGGCCCGACGAGGTGCACCGCAACGCCATCGCGAAGATAGAAATCGCGAAACGGGCTGCGGTGCGGATGTCGAAGTCGACCGCCTGATCAGCGGCGCTCTTCGGGCTTGCCGCCTTCCGGGCCGCCCCGCACGGGCTGCGCGCGCATCTGCGGCGCCGGCCGCACGTGCTCCACCTGCGGATCGCCGAAGCCGCCCGGACGCGGCGTGGCCGCGGTCGGCGGCGCGCCGTGGTTGTTGGCCATGCGCTGCTCGGGCATGCCGAAGGCGCGGTGCTCGTGGTCGACCTGCGCGGGCGTCGGCTGGCCGTGCTGCGCGCCTTCGAAGCTGCGTTCGCTGGCCGTGGGCGGCTTGTTCCAGTGCGAACTGCCGCCGTTGAAGCTTTCCGGGTGCGTCGGGCGCTGGGGCACCGCCGAGCGGTAGACGTTCTGCACCCGACCCGCCGGGATGTTGTTGACGGCCGTGTTGTAGCGGAACCGGCCACCGTCCCAGCGGCCGCCTGCATAGCCGTTGCCGACGTAGCCGTAGCCGTAGTTGATGCCGCCGTAGTAGCCCACGTGCGAACCCCAGTAGCCGCCGTGCCACACGTAGCCGCCGCCCAGGAAGCCCCAGTAGCCTGGCGTCCACAGCAGGCCGACGCTGGGCGGTTGCGCCCAGGTGCCGGGCACCCAGGTGTAGTCGCCGTTGGACGGATCCCAGGCCCAGTAGCCCGGCGTCCAGAGGTAGCCGTCGCCCGGGATGGGCGGCTGGGCGTAGAGCGGCAGGGCCGGCGGGGCGATGCTGACGGACAGGGAGACCTGCGACCACGCGGCCAGCGGCGCCATCAGGGCCACGCCGAGTGCGAAGGCGTGGCGCTTGAGGAAGATGTTCGACATCGGAAAGCCTTTTGCAAACGTGAACAGCATCGCGAGGGGCCGCGGTGCTCGGCAGTGATACAGCAATCGGCGAGCCCGGTCGGGCGAGCAGCGCGATCACATCAGGCCGGCGTCAGCGGACGGCCTCGATCGGGTTGCCGTAGAGCGGCTTGGCGCCGAACCGCGTGCTGATCGCGTAGGCGATGGCGCAGGCCAGCATCACGGGCACCGTCAGCTGGAACTCGTCGGTCATCTCCAGCACCATCGTGATGGCCATCAACGGCGCATGCGTGGCGGCGGTGAGCACCGCGGCCATGCCGATCACCACCAGCGAGCGCGGATCGCCGACCCAGGCCGTGGGCAGCCACAGCGCGGCCACCTGCGCCATCACGCCGCCGGCCGCGGCTCCCACGAACAGCGACGGCGTGAACATCCCGCCGATCGCGCCGCTGCCGGAGCTCCACGACGTGGCCACCACCTTGGTGAGCAGCACCAGCGCGAGCCAGCGCCAGGCGTCGGTGCCCGCGAGCGCGCGCGACACCACGCTGTAGCCGTTGCCCCAGACCTCGGGCACGAAGGCCGACAAGCCGCCCACCAGCAGGCCGCCCAGCGCCAGCCGCAGCGCCGGCGAGCGCACGCGCGCGAACTCGACGCGGCTGCGCTCGATCAGCAGCAGGAAGCCCCAGCCGAGGCCGCCGAAGACGATGCTGGCCAGCAGGGTGAAGGCGATACTGGACGGGAGCATGGCGATGGGCGCCGTCGCGTACAGCGGCTTCGAGTCCACCATCACGTACACCAGCGCGCTGGCCGTGCCCGAGGCGATCAGCACCGGGGCCACCGTGTGGCGCGCGAAGAAGCCCAGCGCCAGTTCCAGGACGAACACCACGCCGGCCACCGGCGCGTGGTACGCGGCGGCGATGCCGGCCGCGATGCCGCACACCATGATGGCGCTGCGCTGCTCGGGCGCGATGGGCACGATGCGCGCCAGCCAGGCCGAGGCCCAGGCCGCGAGCTGCACCATCGGACCTTCGCGGCCGATGGACGCACCGGTGCCGATGGACAGCATCGCCGAGAGCGTGCGCACGGCGTTGGCCCGATCGTTCAGGTCGACCCGCCCCTGCCGAGCGGCATCGATGTAGTCGAGGTAGTGGTCGCCCTGCCTGCCGCGGGCCACCCAGCGCGCGCCGAACTGCAGCACCAGCCCTGCCAGCAGGCCGCCGAGGCCGCACACGACGGGGCGCTGCCACGCGGGAATCGCGCGCGCCGCCTGGACGAGACCGCCGGTGCGCCCGGTGGCGAGCCGCTCCACCTGCAGCGTCAGCCAGTGGAACACCAGCGTGGCCGCGGCGGCCGCAGCGCCGGCGCAGGCGGCCCACAACCACAATCGGATCGTGGCGGCGGTCGACGCCAGCAGCGCGACGTGGCGGGGGCGCGGGGCGGCATCGATGGGGGACGGGTCGTCGGCGGCGGCGGGCATGCGGCCCATTGTCGCCATACTCGCGCCAGCCCCGCGTGTTCAAGCCGGGCGTGGCGATCCCGCTTCCGGCGTCGCCTGCGTTCGCACCCCGTTGGCCAGCAGCGCCGCGGCGGCGACGCCCAGGGCCGAGACGCCGAACGGGTTGTCGCCGATGGCGCCTGCCACCTGCTGCAGCGCGTCCGGGCTCACCTGCTCCACGAAGCGCGCCAGCTCGAAGACCTGTTCCCGCGTGAAGTGGCCCAGTTCGTCGATGGGCAGCGTGGCGCCGAGGGCCGACACGCGATCCAGCAGGCCGGCGAACGCGCCCGACGCCACGGCCACGAGGGCCAGCGGCCCCAGCGGCTTGAGCAGCGTCATCACGATGCGAGATCGCTGCATCGCGCCGCCGCCGGCGTACAGCCGCGAGGCCAGGCGCGCGGCGCGCGAGCGCTCGGCGGGCTGGTGCGTCCGGATCCCGAGCGCCATCGCGCGTCGGGTGACCTCGGCCTCCAGGGCCGTGTCGATGTCGTTGTCCATGAGTCTGCTCCACCTGTTTCTGCAGGGATGGAGTGCCCGTGGCGACGCCGGTTCCGCATCGCCGCGTATGCCAATGTAAAAGCGGGACCGGTGTCACGGGGATGTCATGAGGGCTTCACGAGGCGGTCACATTGCCACGGCTTGCGCAACGGACGGCCGCGCGCCCTATCATCGCGGGCACTGCACCCACGAGGAGACACGAATGGCGCGATCGCGCATCCTGGCCCTTGGCATGCTCGCACTCGCGGGACACGCCAGCGCCGGCAGCATCCTGTTCATCGGCAACAGCTTCACCTACGCGCAGGGCTCGCCGGTGCACTACTACCGCGCCGACACGGTCACCGACCTCAACGGCCAGGGCATCGGCGGCCTGCCGGCGCTGTTCAAGTCGTTCACGACCGAGGCCGGTCTCGCCTATGATGTCTACCTCGAGACCGAGGGCGGCGTCGGCCTCGACTGGCACCTGGACCACAAGAGCGGCTTGATCGGCCAGCGTCCGTGGGACAGCGTGGTGATGCACGGCTACAGCACGCTCGATGCGAAGAGGCCAGGCGATCCGGCAACGTTGATCGATACGGCACACCGTATGTCGGAACTGCTGCGCGTGCGCAATCCGGCGGTCGAGATCCGCCTGATGGCCACGTGGCCGCGGGCGGACCAGACCTATGAGCCCCGCGGCGCCTGGTACGGCAAGCCCCTCGCGGCGATGGCCCACGACGTGCGGGCCGGCTACGACCAGGCCTTCGCGGCCACGCCGGGATTGAAGCCGGTGATTCCCGTGGGCGACGCCTGGATGCGCGCGATCCGCACCGGCGTGGCGGACGCCAATCCGTACGACGGCATCGAGGCCGGCAAGGTCGACCTGTGGACATGGGATCACTACCATGCCAGCACCTTCGGCTACTACCTGGAGGCGCTGGTGGTGTTCGGCAGCGTCACCGGGCTCGATCCGCGCTCGCTGGGCGAGAACGAGTGCTCGGGCTACGAGCTGGGGATGTCGCGTCCGCAGGTGGGCGCGCTGGAGCAGGTGGCCTACGACGAACTGGCCGCGAGCGGCGCGGTGCTGGCGGCACGCCTGAGCCCGGCGATGCCGGTCGTGCCCGGGCGTTGCGCGCGCTCGCGCTGACGCGGTCGCGAAGGGCGGGCACGCCGCTTGCCAACGGTTGCGGTCTACTGAACCGTTCGAGGATTCCCCGTGCAACTTCCGGCCTGGCAGCAGGGCGTGCTCGACCCGCAGGGGCCCGTGGCCGCGGCGCAGCGCACGATCCTGGGCAACGCCACGGTGATCATGCTGGCCGTGGTGGTGCCGGTGATCCTGCTGACGCTGGCGTTCGCGTGGTGGTTCCGCGCCGGCAACCGCTGGGCGCGGCGCGATCCCGACTGGGCCTACTCCGGCCCGATCGAGGTGACCGTCTGGGCCATCCCCACGCTGGTGGTGCTGTTCCTGGGCGGCATCGCCTGGATCGGCTCGCACGACCTCGACCCGGCGCGCCCTCTGGCCGGCAACGCCGCGCCGCTGCGCGTGCAGGTGGTGTCGCTGGACTGGAAGTGGCTGTTCATCTACCCCGACCTCGGCGTGGCCAGCGTGAACCGGCTGGTGCTGCCCGCAGGCACGCCGCTGCAGCTGCAGCTGACCTCGTCCGGCGTGATGAACAGCTTCTTCGTGCCGCAGCTCGGCTCGCAGATCTACACGATGGCCGGCATGACGACCACGCTGCACCTGCAGGCCGAGCGCCCTGGCACCTTCCCGGGCCTGTCGGCGCAGTTCAGCGGCGACGGGTTCTCCGACATGCGCTTCGACGCCGTCGCGACGACGCCCGCGCAATTCGCGCAATGGGTCGCGGGCGTCCACGCGGGCGCCGGTGCGCTGGACGCGGCGCGCTACGCGCAGCTCGCGCGCCCGGGCGTCGCTGCCTCGACGCCCACCTACGGCCAGGTGGCACCCGGCCTGTTCCAATCCATTCTCGCGACGTCGGTGCAGCCGCCCGTCACCACGATGGCGATGCACTGACATGCTGGGCAAGCTGACCTGGGACGCGATTCCCCTGCACGATCCGATCCCGCTGTTCGCGGCCGGCCTCGTGGTGTTCATGCTCGTCGGCGTGCTCGCGCTGGTGACGGTCAAGGGCTGGTGGCCGGTGCTGTGGCGCGACTGGATCTGCAGTGTCGACCACAAGCGCGTCGGCGTGATGTACGTGCTGCTGGCGCTGGTGATGCTGGTGCGCGGCTTCGTCGACGCGCTGATGATGCGCACGCAGCTGGCGCTGGCCGCCGGACACGCCCCGGGCTACCTGCCGCCCGAGCACTACGACCAGATCTTCTCGGCCCACGGCACGATCATGATCTTCTTCGTGGCGATGACCTTCATGGTGGGCCTGATGAACTTCGTGGTGCCGTTGCAGATCGGCGCGCGCGACGTCGCGTTCCCGGTGCTCAACTCGGTGAGCTTCTGGCTGACCGCCGCGGGCGTGCTCCTGGTCAACGTGTCGCTGGTGGTGGGCGAGTTCGCGCGCACCGGCTGGCTGGCCTACCCGCCGCTGTCGGAGCTGGCGTATTCGCCCGGCGTGGGCGTCGACTACTACCTGTGGGCGCTGCAGATCTCCGGCGTGGGCACGCTGCTCTCGGGCATCAACCTCACCACCACCATCCTGAAGATGCGCACGCCCGGCATGGGCTATTCGCGCATGCCCATCTTCACCTGGACTGCGCTGGCGTCCAACCTGCTGATCATCGCGGCGTTCCCCATCCTCACCGCCACGCTGGGCATGCTGCTGCTCGATCGCTACCTCGGCTTCCATTTCTTCACGAACGAGCTGGGCGGCAACCCGATGATGTACGTCAACCTCATCTGGGCCTGGGGCCATCCGGAGGTCTACATCCTGATCCTGCCGGCGTTCGGCATCTTCTCGGAGGTGATCGCCACGTTCTCGGGCAAGCCGCTGTTCGGCTACCGCTCGATGGCGATCGCCACCATGGCCATCTGCGTGCTGTCCTTCATGGTGTGGCTGCACCACTTCTTCACGATGGGCGCGGGCGCGGACGTCAACGGCTTCTTCGGCGTGATGACGATGATCATCGCGGTGCCCACCGGCGTGAAGGTGTTCAACTGGGTGTTCACGCTGTACGGCGGAACGCTGCGCTTCGAGACGCCGCTGCTGTGGGCCATCGGCTTCATCGTCACGTTCGTGGTGGGCGGCGCCAGCGGCGTGATGCTGGCGATCCCGCCGGCCGACTTCGTGCTGCACAACAGCCTGTTCCTGGTGGCGCACTTCCACAACGTCGTCATCGGCGGCGTGGTGTTCGGCGCGTTCGCCGGCTACACCTACTGGTTCCCGAAGGCGTTCGGCTTCCGCCTGCACGACGGCCTGGGCCGGGCCGTGTTCTGGTGCTGGTTCATCGGCTTCTGGCTGGCCTTCCTGCCTCTCTACGCGCTGGGCCTGATGGGCGCGACGCGGCGCATGCAGCACTACGGCAACGTCGAGTGGCAGCCGCTGATGATCGTGGCCCTCGTGGGCGCGCTGGTGATCCTCGCCGGCATCGTGCTGACGGTGGTGCAGCTGGTCGTGAGCGTGCGCGGGCGCGAGCGCCTGCGTGACGCGAGCGGCGATCCCTGGGACGGCCGCACGCTGGAGTGGGCCACCCGCTCGCCGCCGCCGGCCTGGAACTTCACCGCGCTGCCCCAGGTCGACGGGCTCGACGCGTTCTGGGAGGCCAAGCGTCGACACGGCGGCATGTTGACGCCGGCGCAGGGCGAGGGCGCCGGGCCGCTCGAGCTGCCGCGGCCCAGCGCGCTCGGATTCTTCCTCGCGCTCTTCGCGTTCGTCGGCGGCTTCGCGCTGGTGTGGCATATCTGGTGGCTGGCGCTCGTCGGCCTGGGTGGCGTCGTGGCCGCCGGGCTGGCGCGAGCCTGGCAGGTCGAGCACGAGTTCGAGGTCGATCCGTCGGAAATCGCGGCGTTCGAAGCGCAGGGAGCGCGCGCATGATCGCCGCCACCAGCGCCGTCGCCGAAGTCGAGATCCCGATCTCCGAACGCGGTCCGTCGCCGCGCAAGGTCATCGTTGCCTACGGCTTCTGGCTGTTCCTGCTCAGCGACATCATCATCTTCTCTGCGTTGTTCGCGGCCTACGCGGTGCTGTCCGGACGCACTGCCGACGGCCCGGGCGGCGTGAAGCTGTTCCACCGCGACAACGTGCTGATCGAGACCGGCTGCCTGCTGCTCTCCAGCTTCACCTGCGCGATGATGGCGTTGGCCGTCGAGGTGCGGCGCCGCGGCCTGATGGTGATCGGCGCGGTGTTGACGCTCGCGCTCGGCGCGGCCTTCCTCTGGCTCGAGCTGACCGAATTCGCCGGCATGATCGCGCACGGCGCGGGGCCTTCGCGCAGCGCGTTCCTGTCCGCGTTCTTCGCGCTGGTGGGCATGCACGGCCTGCACGTCTCGATCGGGCTGTGCTGGCTGGTCTCGATGGTGGCGCAGGTCTTCACGCTGGGCTGGCGTCCCATGGTCATCGATCGCCTCGCGTGCTTCAGCCTGTTCTGGCATGCGCTGGACATCGTGTGGATCGGCGTGTTCACCATCGTCTACCTGGGAGCGCGCTGATGGACGCACACGAGCAGCGAACGGCGCCGGCCGACGACCAGGAGACGCCGGGCGAGTCGTCGGGCTGGCGCAGCGGCCTGCTGAAGAGCCTGATCGGACTTGGCGCCTCCATCGTGCTGACGCTGGCCTCGTTCTGGGCCGCCGGCACCGGCCTCGTGTGGGGCCCGGGCGTGCCGGTGCTGCTGGCCGCGCTGGCCATCGGGCAGATGGGCGTGCACCTGGTCTTCTTCCTGCACGTGTCCAGCGGGCCCGAAGGCACCAACACGATCCTCGCGCTGGCCTTCGGCGTGTTCGTCGTGGCGCTGGTGGTGTTCGGCTCGCTGCTGATCATGGCCAACCTGGATGCGGGCATGCAGGGCATGGACGGGCTGATGCGCATGCAGCGCTGACCGGGCGCGTTGTCATCCTGCGCGAAGTCGCAGGATCCACGCCGGCTCCGGTGGTAGGCTGCCCGCTCTTAGCCGCAGGAACCCACGCCATGACCCTCCACCGACACCTCCCGCCCGCCCGGAGCACGCCATGAGCGGCGAACTCGTCCTCGTGACCGGCGGCTCCGGCTTCATCGCGATGCATTGCATCCTCAAGCTGCTGGCCGCGGGCCACCCCGTGCGCGCCAGCGTGCGTTCGCTGGCCCGCGAGCCCGAGGTGCGCGCCACGCTGAAGGCGGCCGGCGCCGAGGCGGGCGACCGGCTGTCGTTCGTGGCGGCCGACCTCACGGCCGACGCCGGCTGGACCGAGGCCGCGGCCGGCTGCGCCTACGTGCTGCACGTGGCGTCTCCGTTCCCGCTCAACGTACCCAGTCACGAGGACGAGCTCATCGTGCCCGCGCGCGAAGGCGCGCTGCGCGTGCTGCGTGCCGCGCGCGCCGCCGGCGTGAAGCGCGTGGTGCAGACCTCGTCGTTCGCGGCGGTGGGCTACGGCCATCCGCCGTTGGATCGGCCGTTCAACGAGCACGACTGGTCGAATCCCGATGGCGAGGGCGTCACCGCCTATGCCAAGTCCAAGACGCTGGCCGAGCGGGCCGCGTGGGACTTCATGGCGCGCGAGGGCGGCGACATGGAACTGGCCGTGGTCAATCCGGTGGGCGTCTTCGGCCCGGTGCTGGGCGCCGACTTCTCCACTTCCATCGAGATCGTCAAGCGCATGCTCGACGGCGCGCTGCCCGCGGTGCCGCGCATCACCTTCGGCGTGGTGGACGTGCGCGACGTGGCCGACCTGCACCTGCTGGCGATGACCCGCCCCGAGGCGGCCGGCGAGCGCTTCCTCGCGGTGGCCGGACAGTTCGTCTCGTTGCGCGAGATCGGGCTGATGCTCAAGCGCCGCATGGGCGACGCCGCGCGCCGCGTGCCCACGCGCGAACTGCCCGACTGGTTGCTGCGCGTCGTCGCGCTGTTCGACAAGTCGGTGGGCCAGGTCGTACCGGAACTCGGCAAGCGCAAGGACGCCGTCAACGACAAGGCCCGCCGCACCCTCGGCTGGTCGCCGCGCTCGGCCGAGGACGCCGTCGTCGCCACCGCCGAGACCCTGCAGAGCCTCGGGCTGCTGAAGCACGCCGCGGGCAAGGCGTGAGATGACGCGCGAGGACCCTGCCTAGTCTAGGCGTGCGCCTCGCCGCGTCTGCGCATCCGCCGCCGCAAGCGCAACGAGGCCGCGAACACGGCCATGCCGCCCAGGCCCAGCAGCACGCCGACCCAGCCGGTGGACGTCCAGCCCAGGCCTCCCGCGATCGCCGCGCCACCCAGCCATGCGCCGAGTGCGTTGGCCGTGTTGAACGCCGAGTGGTTCAGCGCCGCGGCGAGCGTCTGGGCATCGCCGGCGGTGTCCATCAGGCGGATCTGCAGGGCCGGCGCGATCGCGCAGACGGTGCCCAGCAGGAACACGTTCAAGCAGATCGCCGCGGTGTACGGCGCGGTGAACGGGATCGCGGCGAGCACCGCGACGCTCCAGACCAGCACGCCGCCGATCGTGCGCATCAGCGACTTGTCGGCCAGGCGCGCGCCCACCAGGTTGCCCGCCACCATGCCGAAGCCGAACAGCGCCAGCACCAGGGGCACGGCGTCCACCGACAGGCCGGTGACCTCCGTCAGCAGCGGCTTGATGTAGCTGAACACCGCGAACATGCCGCCGAAGCCGATGGCCGCGATGCCCAGCGTGAGCCACACCTGGGGCCGCGCCAGCGCGCCCAGCTCGCGCAACGGGCTCGCGCCGTGCGGGGCCGGCTCGTCGGGCACGCCGTGGCGGATCAGCAGGCAGGCCAGCGCAGCGATGGCGCCCACCAGCACGAACGCCGCGCGCCAGCCCCAGTGCTGGCCCAGCCAGGCCGCCAGCGGCACGCCCAGCAAGGTGGCCAGCGTCAGGCCCGACATCACCAGGCCCACCGCGCTCGCGCGCCGGTTCGGCGGCGCCAGCGACGCGGCCATCAGCGCGGCGACGCCGAAGTAGGTGCCGTGCGGCAATCCCGTCATCAGGCGCAGCAGGATCATCGTGAGGTAGCCGGGCGCCATCGCGCTGGCGAAGTTGCCCGCGGCGAACAGCGCCATCAAGGCCATCAGCAGCGTGCGTCGCGGCCAGTGGGCGGCCAGCACGGCCAGCACGGGCGCGCCCACCACCACGCCCAGCGCGTAGGCGGTGATCACGTGGCCGGCCTGGGGGATGGTCACCTGGAGGTCCCGCGCGACCTCGGGCAGCAGGCCCATGATCACGAACTCGCCGGTGCCGATGGCGAAGCTGCCGACGCCCAGCGCCCACACGGCGGGCCAGAAATGGCGCTCGCGCTGCGCCGCCTCGGGCGTGGGCGGGGCGGACACGAGAGCGGGCGAGGCGGAGGTCATGGGCAGCTCTGAACGGAATCGGTTCCACTCATTATGCTGCGTTGCAGCAAAACGTGCTTGCCGCGGGCTTGCGCCGCAAGCGGGACCGGTTCAGCTCGTGGACTTCAGCCAGCGGCGCAACTGCTCGAAGACAGCCTCGCTGGACAGCAGCTGCAGGTGGTCGACCTGCTCGAACACGCGCTGGTGTTCGGGCGGGAACTTCAGCGTGCGTTTCGCGAGCCGATGCTTGCCCAGCGCGCTGGCCACCGGCACCAGCCCGTCGCCCAGCAGGCGGTCCTTCAGGTCGCCTTCGACGGCGGCCAGCGTGCCGGCGATCGCGTAGTGGCGCGGCCCTGCGGCCAGCGGCACCGCGTGCCGGCGATCGGCAGCGCCCTCGAAACGGTCGCCTGAGGTCCAGTCCTCGTCCACCAGGTTGCCGTGGCGCAGGTCGGTGATGCCGGCGCTGCGCAGCTTGGCCAGGCGGGCCAGCGGGGCCGCGTAGGGCGTGGCGCTCAACAGCATGTCCGCGCCCTGGCCCGCGCGCTCCAGCGGGGCGCCGTGGTGCGGCGTGCCCAGGCACGCGAGATCGTCGAGGCGGTCGGGCCAGTGGTGGCGCGCGGCGCGGCCGTAGTGCAGTGCGCTGCGAGCGACGAGGCCGCCCATGCTGTGCCCGACGATCGCGAAGCGCTCGACGGGATGCGGCCACTGCGCCAGCAACTGCTCCAGCTGGTGGGCCAGGGCGCGCCCGTTGGTGGATACGTGCAGGCCGCTGTCGTAGTGCAGGTAGACCGGCGTGAAGCCGAGCGCGTCGGCCAACGCCGCGCCGTGGTCGTGTCCGTTCGAGCGGCGCCATTGCAGGTCGTTCATGCACAGGCCGTGGATCAGCACCAGCGGCCGCCCGCCGGCGTGCGGCAGCGCCGCCGCGAGGGCCTCGCGCTGCAGCGCGAGCGCGCGTCCGGCATGGCGCAAGGCCATGCGGATCGCGAGCGGGTTGGCGCTGCGGGCGAGGTGGTCGCCCAGCACGCCGTTGAGCGCCGCGAGCAGGGCCTCGCGCTCGGGCGAGGGCAGGCCGGTCGGCTCGGTGCACGCCGCCAGCAGGGGCGCGAGCGCGCCCAGCAAGGTGTCGACGCTGCCGCCCACCGCGCGCGTGACGCCGCGCACGGTCTTGTAGACGAGGCCCGTGATGCCCCGCGTGCGGCCGTCCGCGGGGCCGGGCAGGCCCGGCACGCTGGCGATGCGCGCGTGCACGGCTTCCACCAGGTCGGTGAGTCCCGTGGTGGCCTCGGTGGCCAGCTTCGCGGCGCCGCGCAGCGCGCGCGCGTGCGAGGCGGCCTCGGCGGCGGTGGGGCCGTCGTCGGGTGCGGGGGGCTCGGGCGGACGAGACGCGGATCGGGGCATGGCGCAGCAGTGAGGTCGGGGCGCGTGCAAGCGAGCGCCGGCGCCAGTGTGCCAGCGGTCGGCGGCGTCGCGTCGCCAACTGCGGTGGCGAAGTCGTGCGGCGCCCGGGTCGTCCGGCGGACAAGCTCGCCCGCGACGCGTCGGGCTCTGCGCCGGGCGCGGAGCCGCAGAAGGACCGCCCGTCGAATCGTCGTGACGCCCACAGGGAGGCTTGAGCGACCGGTTCGACCCGACACCGCGTGCAACGCGGCCACACGGGCGGCAATTGCCGCGACTGGTGTCGCGACCGCGAGATTGTCGAGCGAGAGGCCTTCTGCAGCCTGAACCGGTGCATAACGGGAGAGAATGCGGCCCATGACGAAAAGCGACCTTTTCCGCGATCGACCCGTCGGCGTGATCGGCGCCGGCGTGATGGGCATCGGCATCGTGCAGGTGGCCTTGCTCGCCGGCCATCCCGTGCACCTGTTCGACGTGCGCGAAGGCGCCGCCGCCGCGGCCGCCGAACAACTGATGGCCACGCTGGCCAAGCTTGCCGACAAGGGCAGGCTGACGCCCGAGGACGTCGCGGCCGCACGCGGCCGGCTGAGCGTCGCCGGCGCGCTCGACGACCTGCGCGACGCCGTGCTGGTGATCGAGGCCATCGTCGAGAACCTGGGCGTCAAGCAGGCGCTGATGCGCGACCTCGAGGCCATCGTGTCGCGCGACTGCGTGCTGGCGTCCAACACGTCGTCGCTGTCGATCACCGCCATTGCGCGCGGGCTCGAGGTGCCCGGGCGCGTGGTGGGCATGCACTTCTTCAATCCGGTGCCGCTGATGCGGCTGGTGGAGGTCGTCTCTGGCCTGGCCACCGACCTGGCCGTGGCCGACTCGATCCACGCGCTGGCCCAGGACTGGGGCAAGACGGCGGTGCACGCGAAGTCCACGCCGGGCTTCATCGTCAACCGCATCGCACGGCCGTTCTATGCCGAGACGCTGGCGCTGCTGCAGGAGCAGGCGGCCACGCCGGCGGTGCTCGACGCCTGCGTGCGCGGCGCGGGCTTTCGCATGGGGCCGTGCGAGCTGATGGACCTGATCGGCCACGACACCAACTTCGCCGTCACGCAATCGGTCTACGACGCCAACTTCCAGGACAAGCGCTACCAGCCCTCGCTGGTGCAGCGCGAGATGGTCGACGGCGGACTGCTGGGCCGCAAGTCGGGCCGCGGTTTCTACCGCTATCCCGAGGGCGGCGGCAAGACCACCGATGGCGACGTCGGGTCGACGCCGGCGCCGGCCGGGGCCCTGGTGCTGCAGGGCGGCGACGCGACGGCCGACCTGCTGGCCGCGCGGCTGGCCGCTTCGGGCCTGGGCTTCACGCGCGAGAGCGCGGGCGGCGAGACGCGCCTGCGCATCGGCGACGGGCTCCTCATGCGCACCGACGGTCGCTGCGCCGCGGAACGCGCGCAGGCCTCGGGCACCCACGACCTGGCGTTGTTCGACTGGCCCGTGGGCCCGGCGGCCGCGGTGTCGGCGACGACCGTGGTGGCGCTCGCGTGGACGGTCGCGGCTCAAGCCTCGCCCGAATTCGCGGCGCGGGCGGCCGACGTGCTGCGCGCGCTGGGCTGGCTGCCGCAGCGCGTGACCGACGTGCCGGGCCTGGTGGTGGCGCGCACGCTCGCGATGCTGGTCAACGAGGCGAGCGACGCGGTGGAGCAGGGCGTGTGCGACGCGGCCGGCGCCGACGCGGCGATGACGCTGGGCGTGAACTATCCGGCCGGCCCGTTCGCGTGGCTCGCTCGATGGGGCGCCGCTGCCACGGTGCAGGTGCTCGACGCGCTCGACGCGTTCTACCGTGGCGAGCGCTACCGCGTCAGCCCGCGCCTGCGCCGGGCGACGTGGACACCAATGTCACGCTGACATCGCAGCGCACGCCCGCCGGCGTGTTCTGCTGCCACGCGATCGTGCCGCCCAGCAGGCGCACGCGCTTGCGGATGCCGCCCAGGCCCAGTCCGGTGGACCAGTCCTTGGGCGTGCCGCCCACGCCGTTGTCGGTGACCGTGAGATTCAAGCGGCCGTTCACCAGCTCGGCGTGGATCGTGGCGTGCGTGGCGCGTGCGTGTGCGATGATGTTGCTCACCAGCTCGCGCAGGATGCGCGTGAGGCCGGACCACTGCACCACGTTGAGCTGGATATCCATGTCCTGCGTGAACGACCACTCCAGCGTGCAGCCCGTGGGGGCGAGGCGCTGGGCGATGTCGGCCTTCCATTCGCCGGCCGCGTGCGACAGCAGGTGCGTGGTCGCGGCGAGGCCGCGAGTGAGCGTCTTCAGGTCCTGCAGCGTGTGGCGGACGTAGTCCTCCATCTCGGAATTCGGCGCCTTGTACATGAGCGTCAGGAGGCGCGCGCCGATGTCGTCGTGCAGGTCCTGCGCGATGCGCCCGCGCTCCTCGCTGCGGCCCTGCTCGATGGCCCGGTCATGGGCGACGGCGCGGCGCAGCTGCTCCACGATCCGGTCGGCCAGCCGGGCGTCCTCGGCGGTGAACAGGCGCTTGCCGCGCTCGGCGAAGCGCAGCACGATCAGGCGCGGCTCGGGCCGGTCGCCGTCGTCGAACTGTGAAGTCGAGCTGCCCGAAACGGGTTCCACGGCCAGCGGCACCAGCAGGCCGGCGCCGCCTTCGTACCAGCGTGTGGTGTGCGTGAAGCCGGGCTCGTGGCGCGCCACCAGCGGCTGGAACACGGCGTGGAACAGCTCCAGTTGCCAGTCGGCGGCGCGTTCTGGCTGCTCCTCCACCTTGCGGGCGATGCGCAGCAGGTGCTCGAACAGGCGTTCGGTGGTCACCGCGCGGGCGCCGATCATCTGGTCGAGCAGCCACTGGCGCGACGCGGCGTACACGCCCAGCGCCACGAACAGGGACGTGGTGATGGAGGCGAACTGGTTGAACGAGAACACCGCCACGAACAGCAGGTCCACCGAGGTGGCCAGCGTGCTGACGCCGGCCAGCATTGCGAACTCGCGCACCATGTGCTGCGAGCGCGCGAGGAACGGCGACATCAGCAGCAGCGAGGCGAAGAACACCGTCCAGATCACCGGCACCGCGGTCACCAGCGACTGCAGCTCGCCGGGCATGCGGTCGTCCAGCGCGACGACGATGGTCACCAGCGCCAGGCTGCCGGTGGTGACGATGCTCAGGCGCCGCATCACAGTGGCGTACGGGTGCGGCGTGAGGCGGTACGACCAGCCCAGCAGGCCCATCACCAGCAGCCCCGTGCTCAGCGACAGCGCCTCGCACCACCACCAGGCTTGCGGCAGGTCGAACACCAGCGCCGAGACGCTGAACACGATGGCCACGACCCAGCCCAGCGCGGCCAGCGGGCGGCGCGGCGGCAGCGGCACGGGATACAGCAGCGTGGCGTTGAGCAGCGCCGCGCAGGTGACGATGTCCAGCGCCATGCGCAGCGCGGCCTCGTGGCCGCCCAGCAGGCTCACGTTGCCGATGCCCGCCGCGGCGTCGACCGCGGCCAGCAGCAGCTGCACCGCCTGGCACTGCGCCATGATCGCGTAGATGAAATTGCGGGCGTCCTGGCGCACCAGGATCACCACCGCGACGACCAGTTCGAGCGCCAGGCCCAGCCCGCACAGCAGCCAGAACGTGATGCCGAGGGCGGCGTAGCCGCGCGGCTGCGGCGTCACCTGCGCGGTCAGGCGGTCGGTGAAGCCCAGCAGCACGGGCACGCCCGACGCCAGCACGCGCGCCATCTGGCGCTGTTGACGGATGGCGGCCTCGCGCTCGGCGTCGTTGGCCAGCCAGCGGGTGGTGGTGACGACGCGGCGCCCGTCCACGTACAGCGGCGCGACGCCCGGCGCGACGATGACCTCCAGCGAATGTCCCAGCGCGGGACGCAGGAAGGGCAGGTCGGTGGCCACCAGTTGCAGGTGGCCGGAGGCGTCGAGGCGCCAGCGCGCGTCGAGGTCGGGCGTCTGCGCCAGCGTGCGCGCCAGCACGACCACGCACAGGGACGCCAGCAGCGCGATCGGCAGCAGCAGCAGCCGCCGCCAGCCCATCGGGCGCACGCGACCGGGCGTCATTCGGGCCGGTGCTGGATCAGACGAGCCCCTGCTTGCTCGCCAGCACCGCAGCCTCGGCGCGGCTGGACACGTTGAGCTTGCGGTAGATCGACTTGATGTGGTCGTTGACCGTGAACCACTTGATCGACATCAGGGCCGCGATCTCCTTGATGGTGAAGCCCTTGCTGAGGAAGGTGAGCACCTCCACCTCGCGCGGCGTGAGCGCCGGCAGGTCCAGCGGCGGCTCGATCTCCACCGGCCCTGGCGAGCCGAACGCCATGGCCGACGTGAACGTGGAGCCCGAGCCGGAGGCGTGCGTCGGTACGCCGTTGCCTTCGTCCGTGATGCGGCGGTTCATGCCGGTACGGGTATTGGTACGAAAGTGACCGAGCAACCGTCGCGCGATGGCCGGCGACAGCGGCGGCTCGCCGCGCACGATCTTCTGCAGTTCCTCGACCAGCAGCTCGAAGCGGTCCTCCTTGAGAAGGTAGCCGTCGGCCCCGCTCTGCAACGCGGGGAACAGGTGCTCGTCGTCGGAGTACAGCGTGGTGACGATCTTGGTGGCGGGGTACTGGCGCAGTTCCTCCAGCAGTTCGAGGCCCGAGCCGTCGGGCAGTTCGAGATCCACCAGGATCAGCTTGAACGGATCGACGCCGTGGTACCCCTGTGCTCCGCCTGCGATGCGGACCTGGCGCCGTGCGTTCTCAAGGTCGCCCGCCTCGACGATGGTGATCGTGTCCGAGAAGCTTTCGCGAACCACGCGCCCGAGGAATTCCCGCGCCGCGGGGTTGTCCTCGAGAATCAATACCTTGACTGCCATGTCGTTCCCCTTTGCCTGCCTGCGTCGCACCGGACGGACTGGACGTCCGTTGCCTGATGCGACCCTGGAATGCTAGCGAGCGGACCGCCCCGCCGCATCCCCCGTATCGGGGCAGCCAAATGGGGGGGCCATCGGGTCACGCGTCGCAAGGGCCTTGCTTCAGGTTCCCAGCAGCGCGTCGGGCACCATCACGAGCTTGCCCAGGATCTGCCTGTTCTCAAGCCGATGGTACGCATCGGCGAGGCGGGACAGGGGAATGATTTCGTCGATCACGGGTTTGACCTGCCCGCGAGCGTATTGCGCGGCCAACAGCCCCAGCATCCGCGCGTTGGCCGCGGGCTCGCGGCGCACGAAATCGCCCCAGAACACCCCCACGATGGACGCGCCCTTGAGCAGCGGCAGGTTCCACGGCAGTGCTGGGATCGCGCCCTCGGCGAAGCCGATCACCAGGTAGCGGCCGCGCCATGCGATCGCACGGAAGGCCGGTTCCGCATGGGCGCCGCCCACGGGGTCGAACACGACGTCGACGCCCTTGCCCTTCGTGGCGTCCTTGATCGCGTCGCGCAGCGCGGTGGTGGTGTAGTTGATCGCCACGTCGGCGCCGATCTCGCGGCACAACGCGCACTTGGCGTCGGTGGACGCCGCGGCGATGACGCTGGCGCCGGCCGCCTTGGCGATCTGGATGGCCGCGGTGCCCACGCCGCCGGCCGCGCCCAGCACCAGCACGGTCTCGCCGGCCTGCAGGGCAGCGCGATCGACCAGCGCGTGGTGCGCGGTGCCGTAGGTGAAGGCGAAGGCCGCGGCGTCGCGCAGCGGGAAGCCCGCGGGCAGCGGCATCACCTGCATCGCCTTCACGCAGGCGTGGGTGGCGAAGCCGCCGTGCCCGCCGAGCGCGGCCACGGGCATGCCCGGCTGCAGGTGCCTCACGTCGGCGCCCACCGCCTCGACGACGCCGGCGAACTCGGCGCCCGGCGCGAACGGCAGTTCCGGGCGCATCTGGTACTTGCCCTGGACGATCAGCAGGTCGGGAAAATTGAGCGACGCCGCATGGATGGCGATCAGCACCTCGTCGGCCGCCGGCTGCGGGGTGGGGCGCTCGCGCCATTGCAGGGCCGTGGGGCCGTCCAGGGTTTCACACATCCAGGCTTGCATGGCATCGATTCCGAATTCGTGGAGACACGCGATGATAAGGACGGCGCCGCGACATCGCAGTCCCCGGGGCGACGCTGTCGCGCTGCCTACAATGGGCCGATGCGCATCCTCATCGCCAACGACGACGGCTACCTGGCTCCCGGGCTGGTGGCCCTCGTCGAGGCTTGTCGCGGACTCGGCGACATCGACGTCATCGCCCCGGAGCAGAACGCCAGCGGCATGTCCAACTCGCTGACGCTGGGCCGGCCCTTGTCGGTGTTCGCGGCCAGGGGCGGCCCGTCCGACGGGTTCCGCGTGGTCAACGGCACCCCGTCGGACTGCGTGCACGTGGCCATGACGGGGTTGCTGGAGCACAGGCCCGACCTGGTGCTCTCGGGCATCAACAACGGCGAGAACATGGGCGACGACACGCTCTACTCGGGCACCGTGGCCGCCGCGATGGAGGGCTTCCTGTTCGGCGTGCCGGCCATCGCGTTCTCGATCCAGCACAAGGGTTGGGCCCACATCGATGCCGCCGCGCGCGGCGCGCGCCGGGTGGTGGAGGCCACGCTGGCCCATCGGTCGTTCGGGCAACCCGGGGCGGCGCCGTGGCTGCTCAACGTGAACTTTCCCAACCGGCCCGATGCCGACGCGCTGCCCTGGGCCACCACGCGCCTGGGACGGCGCCACGCGAGCGAGGCGGTGATCGTGCAGAAGAGCCCGCGCGGCGAGCCCATCTACTGGATCGGGCCCGCGGGCGACGCGCGCGAGGCCGGTGCCGGCACCGATTTCCATGCCGTGGCCAATGGCCGCGTGTCGATCACGCCGCTGCAGGTGGACCTCACCGACCACGCGAACCTGGGTGGCTGGGCCGCCAGGCTAGGGCTGCAATGAGCGGGGACGGCACCCGGGCCAAGCGGTTCCCCGCCCAATGGACGAGCAACGCCCGCCCGGCCGCACCGGGCGGCACGGCGCGCAATCCGTTGCGTCCGCAGGCGCTGCTGCACCAGGCCGCGCAGGACGCCGCACGCCACGTCGTGCCCACCGGACTGGGCCTGGACAACGGCCCGATGCGCGAGCGCATGGTCGCGCGCCTGCGCAGCGAAGGCATCACGGCGCCGACGCTGCTGGCGGCCTTCACGGCGGTGCCGCGCCACCGATTCGTCGACACCGCGCTGGCCATCCAGGCCTACGAGGACACCAGCCTGCCCATCGGCCTGGGCCAGACCATCTCCAAGCCCTCGGTGGTCGCGCGGCAACTGCAGTGGCTGTTCGACGGCGTCAACGCCAGCCGCCAGGGCCACCTGGGCCGCACGCTGGAGATCGGCACCGGCTGCGGCTACCAGACCGCGCTGCTGGCGCGGCTGGCCCCCACCGTGATCTCCATCGAGCGCCTGCAGCCGCTGCACCAGCTGGCGCGGCGCAACCTCGACGCCACGGGCGTGCCGGGCGTGCGCCTGGTGCACGGCGACGGCCGCATCGGCCACGCCCCCAACGCGCCCTATGACAGCATCGTCGCCGCGGCCGGTGGCGAGGACATTCCTGCGGCCTGGCTGGCGCAATTGGCGGTCGGCGGCCGGCTGGTCGCGCCCACCGCGATGCCGGGCCTGGCCGGGCAGGCGCTGGTGATCGTCGACAGGACTGCGGAAGGCTTCGTCCGGCAGGTCGGCGAGACGGTCACGTTTGTGCCCTTAAAATCAGGGATCGCTTGAAACAACATTGGGAAACTATGGCATCGCTCTGGGGTCGACGAACGCTCGTGACGACGGTTTGCGTGGCGTCCGCCTGGGCCTTGATCGGGTGCGCTACTCCGAACCAGGCGCCCGTGGAAGACCACTCGGCCAAGCTCGCTCATCCGGCCGCCACGTCCATCGACGCCAACAAGGCGACCATGCCGCCGGCGGCCCCGGTCTCGGAGGCCCGTGCCAACACGTACACGGTGCAGCCCGGCGACATGCTCACCAAGATCGGCATGGACACCGGCCAGAGCTGGCGCGACCTGGCCCGCTGGAACAACCTCGCCGACCCGAACCACCTCGAGGTGGGACAGGTGCTGCGCGTCGTGGCGCCCCCCGGCGACGTGGCGCCCGGCTCGACCGTGACGACCACCACCACCACGACCACGGCGGCCGCCGGCGGCGCCACGTTCAAGCCGCTGCCCCCGATTCCGCCCAAGGGTGACACGCGGGCCAGCGGCGCCACCAGCGCCACCGCCGCGGTAGCCGCCCCGACCTCCGGCAGCGCCGTGCCACTGACCGGTGCCGCCACGCCTCCGCAGCCCGCGGCGACGCACGAGGACGACGACCTGAACTGGGCCTGGCCCGCGGCCGGCCCGGTGGTGGCGCCGTTCGACGATGCCAAGACCAAGGGCCTGGCCATCGGCGGCAAGGCCGGCGATCCGGTGTACGCGGCGGCCGACGGCCGTGTCGTCTACGCGGGCTCGGGCCTGCGCGGCTACGGCAACCTGGTGATCGTCAAGCACAACGCCAACTACCTGACCGCCTATGCCCACAACCAGACGCTGCTGGTCAAGGAGGACCAGATCGTCAAGCGCGGCCAGAAGATCGCCGAGATGGGTTCCACCGATGCCGATCGCGTGCAACTGCATTTCGAGATCCGCAAGCAGGGCAAGCCGGTCGACCCGGCGCGCCTTCTGCCGCCGCGCTGAAGCACAGGTTCACTCCCGCAAGAAGACGCGCCCTCGAGGCGCGTTTTTTTTGCCTGTGGTTGCGGAGTGCGCGCGCCGATAACCGGTGCAAGGCGGCGAATTCATGCACCGGTGCGGCGCGAGCCGCACGATCCGCGTGCAGGAAGCGAACTGAACCCGAATTTCTGCATTGATCTTCGGTTCAGCGTGAAAGAGTGCACTCAAGAATGAGTGTGCCGGGCCGAAATCGGGCCATGACCCCTGTCGGGAATTCTCCATTGAGGAGTGAAACCCGACGGGCGGTCGAATCTGACCCTCATTTCCGACCTGACACAAGGAGTTCCACCATGACTCGCATCGCAACCTCGTTTAGCTTCCGTGGCGCCCTGCTCGCCTCCGTCTGCGTCCTGGCCAGCGCCGGCGCGATGGCCGCCGATGGCAAATGGGTGCAGGACGTCAAGAGCTGCTCCGCACCCGAATACCCGCGCGACTCGCTGAGCAAGGGCGAGCAAGGCACGACCGCGTTGCGCATCCTGGTGGGCGTCGACGGCAAGGCCATCGACAGCGAAATCGAAACGTCGAGCCATTCCCGCAAGCTCGATTCGGCCGCCCAGCGCGCGCTGATGGAGTGCTCGTTCAAGCCGCAGCCGGCCGACGCCAAGCCGGCCCAGCAATGGATCAAGACCGAATTCGTCTGGAAGCTGAACTGAACGCCCGAGTTCTTTCCGCCGGGCGGCGTCGCCTGGCCGAGACCTGCTGCAACGCCGACAAGCCCGTTGGGGGGCGCGTCGGCGTGTGACTGACCAACAAATTCAACAGCCACCTTCGGAACATCACATGCTGACCAACCTGAAAATCGGCGCGCGCCTGGCGCTGGCCTTCGGCATCGTCCTGGCGTTGCTCGCAACGCTCTCGATCATCGCCCTGGCCCGCACCAGCGGCATGCGCGACGACATGAACGCGGTGACGGGCGGGATCGCCGTCGAGTCGTCGCTGGCCGACCAGATGCGTCTCGCGGCGACGCAGCAGGCCGTGCGCGTGCGCAACATCCTGATGGTGTCCGAGCCCGAGGAGATGGCGGCCGAGAACGAGTTGCTGAAGGCCGACATCAAGACCTACGAAGCCGCCAAGGCCAAGCTCACGAAGATGATCGCCGTCGAGAACGATGCCCGCAAGAAGACGATCCTGGGCCACATCGACGGCACCGAGAAGGAAGCGCGCGACCTGGCCGACCAGGTGGTGCAGATGGCGCTCGACAACCACAAGTTTCCGGCCCGCGGCCTGCTCGGCGACAAGGCCAACCCGGCCCAGGCCAAGTGGATGGCCGCCGTCGACGAGATGGTCTCGCTCAACGAGAAGCTGACCAGCGCGGCCGTCGCCAGCGCAGAGGATGCCTACGGCAACACCCGCAACATCGTGCTGGGCATCACTGTCGTCGCACTGGTGTTCGCCTCGGCGGTCGGCTATGCCGTCACCCGCTCGATCACCGTGCCGATCTCGCAGGCCGTGGGCATCGCCCGCCGCGTGGCCGACCGCGACCTGAGCGTGCGGGTGACGTCGTACTCCAAGGACGAGACGGGCCAGTTGCTGCAGGCGCTGGCGGCGATGACCGCCAGCCTGGTGACCGTGGTCTCCAGCGTGCGCAACGGCAGCGACAGCCTGGCGAGTGCCGCCAGCGAGATCGCCTCCGGCAACGCCGACCTGTCCAACCGCACCGAGCGCCAGGCCTCCAGCATCCAGCAGACGGCGTCGTCGATGGACCAGCTCTCGAGCACCGTCAAGATGAGCGCGAGCAACTCCACGCACGCGCGCCAGCTGTCCAACGACGCGGCCGCCAAGGCCACGCAGGGCGGCGAGGCGGTGAGCAAGGTGGTGCGCACCATGGGCGACATCGCCACGTCGTCCAAGAAGATCGCCGACATCATCAGCGTGATCGACGGCATCGCGTTCCAGACCAACATCCTGGCGCTGAACGCCGCGGTGGAAGCCGCGCGGGCCGGCGAGCAGGGCCGCGGCTTCGCCGTGGTGGCCACTGAGGTGCGCACGCTGGCCCAGCGCAGCGCGACGGCGGCCAAGGAGATCAAGACGCTGATCGCCGAATCGGTGGACAAGGTCGACGAGGGCACGCACCTCGTGGACGTGGCCTCGCAGACCATCGCTCAGATCGTCAGCTCGGTGCAGCACGTGGCCGGCATCGTCTCGGAGATCACCTCCGCCACCGTCGAGCAGAGCGCCGGCATCGACCTCGTCAACGTGGCCGTGACCGAGATGGACCAGGTCACCCAGCAGAACGCCGCGCTGGTCGAGCAGGTGGCCGCGGCCGCCGACTCGATGCGCACGCAGGTGCAGCGCCTGGTGTCCGACGTCAGCGTCTTCAGGCTCTGACAGGCCGGTCATCCTGCGCGCAGTCGCAGGATCCACGCCCGCGGTTCAAGCTCGGCCCCGAACGCCTCGCGCGTTTTCGGGGCCGATTCCGTTGGCCCATCGATAATCGCGCCATGAGCAGCGAACAACAAGGTCCGGGCGCCACTGGCGCGCCGGCAGCAAAGGGCGGCGGCCGCCGCGGCCGCCAACGCCGGGAGCGCAACGCCGGCCCGGCCCCAGGCGTCTCCGACAACGAATGGCTGAAGGTCACCGGCATCGACCTCGACGCGCAAGGCATCGCGCACAACAGCGAGGGCATCGTCGTGTTCATCGACGGCGCGCTGCCGGGCGAGGAGGCCCGCGTCAAGGTCGTCAAGCGCAAGAAGCAGTGGGAGAAGGCCGACCTCGTGGCCACCCGGCGCGAGAGCTCGCAGCGGGTCACGCCGCGCTGCCCGCATTTCGGCCTGCACGCGGGCGCCTGCGGCGGCTGCAAGATGCAGCATCTCGCGCCATCGGCCCAGGTGGCGATGAAGCAGCGCGTGCTGGAGGACAACCTGAAGCACCTGGGCAAGGTCAGGCCCGAGCTGGTGCTGCGCCCGATCGAAGGGCCGCCCTGGGGCTACCGGCTGCGCGCGCGCCTGTCCGTGCGCTGGGTGGCCAAGAAGAACACCGTGCTGGTGGGCTTCCACGAGCGCAAGTCGAGCTACGTCGCCGACATGCGCGAATGCCATGTCATTCCCAAGCGCATCTCCGACATGCTGATGCCGCTGCGTGCGCTCATCGAATCCATGGAGGCGCGCGAGCGCATGCCGCAGATCGAGCTGGCCATCGGCGACCAGGTCACGGCCCTCGTGCTGCGCAACCTGGAGCCGGTGAGCGACCACGACATGGCGCTGCTGCGCCGGTTCGGCGCCGAGCACGACGTGCAGTGGTGGCTGCAGCCCAAGGGCCCGGACACCATCTTCCGCATCGACGAGGGCGGCCCGGAGCTGGCCTACACGCTGCCCGAGTTCGGCGTGCGCATGCCGTTCAAGCCCACCGACTTCACGCAGGTGAACCACCAGATCAACACGGTGCTGGTGGGCCGCGCGCTGCGCCTGCTGGACGTCGGCAAGGACGAGAACGTCATCGACTGGTTCTGCGGCCTGGGCAACTTCACGCTGCCGCTGGCGACGCTCGCCAGGTCGGTGCTGGGCATCGAGGGCAGCCAGACGCTGGTCGACCGCGCGCTGGCCAACGCCAGGCTCAACGGCCTCGACGCCCGCACGCGCTTCGAGGCGCGCAACCTGTTCGAGCTGACGGCCGACGACCTCGTCGCCCTCGGCACGGTGGACAAGTGGCTGGTGGATCCCCCGCGCGAGGGCGCGTTCGCGCTCGCGAAGGCGCTGGCCGAGCTGAAGGCGGCGCCGCGCGCGGGCTGGACGGCGCCCGGGCGCATCGTCTACGTGAGCTGCAACCCGGCCACGCTGGCGCGCGACGCGGGGCTGCTGGTGCATCGCGCCGGCTACCGCTGCGTGGCGGCAGGGGCGGTGAACATGTTCCCGCACACGGCGCACGTGGAGAGCATGGCCGTGTTCGAGTGGGATCCCGACTGGGTGGCGCCGGCGGAGCCGGTGGAGATCGTCGAGGGCATCGAGCCTGCTCACGAGCCAGATTCGCCCGAGGACGGCACGGCGGCGTGAGCGTCGCAGCCCCATGAAAAACGGCGCCGATGGCGCCGTTTTCGCGGGGCTGAGAGACTCGCTCAGCGGCGGTCGCCCGTCAGCGAGGTGAGCAGGATGATCATCGACTGGAACACGTTGTACAGGTCCAGGTAGATGTTGAGCGTGGCCATGACGTAGTTGGTCTCGCCGCCGTCGATCACGCGCTTGATGTCGACCATGACGAAGATCGAGAAGATTACCATCACGGCGGTCGAGATCGCCAGCATCGCCGCAGTGGACTGGACGAAGACGTTGATCAGGCTCGCCACCATCGCGATGATCGCGCCGATGATCAGGAAGCGGGTCAGGCCGGAGAGGTCGCGCTTGACGACCGTGGCCAGCGTGGCCATGCCGAAGAACACGCCCGCGGTGCCACCGAACGACGTCATGATGATGCTGGCGCCATTGCTGTAGCCACCCAGCACCATGCCCAGCAGGCGCGACAGCATCAGGCCCATGAAGAACGTGAAGCCCAGCAGCATGAACACGCCAGCCGAGGAATTCTTGGTGGCGTTGATGCCGAACATCAGTCCGTAGGCGCCGACCAGGAACAGGATGGTCGACATGCCCGGCGTCATGTGCGACACGATGCCGGTGGTCAGGCCGACCCAGGCCCCGCCGATGGTGGGCAGCATCGAGAGGGCGAGCAGCCAGTAGGTGTTGCGAAGCACCTTGTGCGAGTCGACGAGGCCATAGGCTGACCCGCCATTGAGCACTTCGACACGTTGCACGTTGCGGTCCATGAGAAAACTCCAGTCTTGGGAAATCCCCGCCTCGTTGGAGACGGTTGAGTCATTCTAGTTCCGCGCCATTGACGAGGGGTTGACGCTTCGCATGTGGAGATGGCTTCCCGGCATGACAAGGGGGTGACAAGCACGGCGCCGTCGGCTATAATTTACAGGTTTACCCGCAATCAGCCCAGACACCTCGAGCGCCTGAACAGCGACGCTTCTCCGGTACCGTCTACCGCAGTCCGAATTCCTCGTCCCAAGCCTGTGGAGCCCTGCTCGACAGCCACGCGACGGGAGTCTCGCGAAACTGGGCACCGCACCTCCGGAGTTCCCTTTGCTGCCTGTCCTGCCCCCCGCAATCCTTGCACTCGCAGACGGCACGGTCTTCTCCGGCACCTCGATCGGCGCTCCCGGCCACACGGTCGGCGAAGTGGTGTTCAACACCGCGCTGACTGGCTACCAGGAAATCCTCACCGACCCCAGCTATTGCAGGCAGATCGTCACGCTGACGTATCCGCACGTGGGCAGCTACGGCATCAGTGAGGAGGACGTCGAGGCGTCGAAGATCCATGCCGCCGGCCTGATCATCAAGGATCTGCCGCTGCGACACTCCAATTTCCGCGCGTCCGTCTCGCTCGACGCCTACCTGGCCCGCGAAGGCACCGTTGCCATCGCCGGCATCGACACCCGCAAGCTCACCCGCATCCTGCGCACGCAGGGCGCGCAGAACGGCTGCATCGTCGCGTTCCCGGCGGGCCACCAGATCACCGAGGCCGACCGCGCCGACGCGGTTGCCCGGGCGCGCGCCGGCGAGAACATGGCCGGGCTCGACCTGGCCAAGGTCGTCAGCAGCGCGAAGACCTACGAATGGACGCAGACCGAGTGGACGCTCGGCAGTGGCTACGGCACGCAGGACGCGCCGCGGTTCCACGTCGTGGCCTACGACTTCGGCGTGAAGTTCAACATCCTGCGCATGCTGGCCGAACGCGGCTGCCGCGTCACGGTGGTGCCGGCGCAGACGGGCGCCGCCGAGGTCATGGCGCTGCGTCCGGACGGCGTGTTCCTGTCCAACGGCCCCGGCGACCCGGAGCCCTGCGACTACGCGATCGCCGCCACCCGCACGATCATCGAGACGGGCACGCCCACCTTCGGCATCTGCCTGGGCCACCAGATCCTGGCACTGGCCTCCGGCGCGAAGACCTTCAAGATGAAGTTCGGCCACCACGGCGCGAACCACCCGGTCAAGGAGACCGCCACCGGGCGCGTGTCCATCACCAGCCAGAACCACGGCTTCGCGGTGGATCCGGCCACGCTGCCGGCCAACCTCGTGGCCACGCACGTCTCGCTGTTCGACGGCACGCTGCAGGGCCTGGCCCGCACCGACAAGCCCGCGTTCTGCTTCCAGGGCCACCCGGAAGCCTCGCCCGGCCCGCACGACATCGCCTACCTGTTCGACCGCTTCATCGATTCGATGAGCGCGAACAAGACCAAGAACTGATCCCATGCCAAAGCGCACCGACCTCAAGTCCGTCCTCATCATCGGGGCGGGCCCGATCATCATCGGCCAGGCCTGCGAGTTCGACTACTCCGGCGCCCAGGCCTGCAAGGCCCTGCGCGAGGAAGGCTACAAGGTCATCCTCGTCAACTCGAATCCCGCCACGATCATGACGGACCCGGCCACGGCCGACGTCACCTACATCGAGCCCATCACCTGGCAGGTGGTGGAGAAGATCATCGAGAAGGAACGCCCCGACGCGATCCTGCCGACGATGGGTGGCCAGACCGCGCTGAACTGCGCGCTGGACCTGCACAAGCACGGCGTGCTCGACAAGTACGGCGTGGAGATGATCGGCGCCAACGAGCACGCCATCGAGAAGGCGGAAGACCGCCTGAAGTTCAAGGACGCGATGACCAAGATCGGTCTGGCCTCCGCCAAGTCCGGCATCGCGCACTCGATGGAAGAGGCCTGGGCTGTCCAGAAGCGCATCACCGCCGAGATCGACGGCACGGGCTTCCCGATGGTGATCCGCCCCAGCTTCACGCTCGGCGGCTCCGGCGGCGGCATCGCCTACAACCCGGAAGAGTTCGAGGAGATCTGCAAGCGCGGCATCGACCTCTCGCCCACCAGCGAACTGCTGATCGAGGAGTCGCTCAAGGGCTGGAAGGAGTACGAGATGGAAGTGGTCCGCGACAAGGCGGACAACTGCATCATCATCTGCTCCATCGAGAACCTCGACCCGATGGGCATCCACACCGGCGACTCGATCACGGTCGCGCCGGCGCAGACGCTCACCGACAAGGAATACCAGCTGCTGCGCAACGCGTCCATCGCGATCCTGCGCGAGATCGGCGTCGACACCGGCGGCTCCAACGTGCAGTTCTCGATCAACCCGGTCGATGGCCGCATGGTGGTCATCGAGATGAACCCGCGCGTCTCGCGCTCGTCCGCGCTCGCTTCCAAGGCCACCGGCTTCCCGATCGCCAAGATCGCCGCCAAGCTGGCCATCGGCTACACGCTCGACGAGCTGCGCAACGACATCACCGGCGGCGCCACGCCGGCGTCGTTCGAGCCGTCCATCGACTACGTCGTCACCAAGATCCCGCGCTTCGCGTTCGAGAAGTTCCCGGCCGCCGACTCGCACCTCACCACGCAGATGAAGTCCGTCGGCGAGGTGATGGCCATGGGCCGCACGTTCCAGGAAAGCCTGCAGAAGGCGCTGCGCGGCCTCGAGACCGGCATCGACGGCCTGACCGAGAAGACGTCGTGCAAGGAAACCGACCGCGAGGAGATCGTCGAGGAGATCACCAACGCCGGCCCCGAGCGCATCCTGTTCGTGGGCGACGCGTTCCGCATCGGCATGTCGCTCGACGAGGTCTTCGAGGCCACGAAGATCGATCCGTGGTTCCTTGCGCAGATCGAAGACCTGGTCAAGACCGAGCAGCAACTGCGCACGCGCACGGTCGCGTCGCTGTCGGCCGCCGAGCTGCGCTTCGTCAAGCAGAAGGGCTTCTCCGACAAGCGCCTGGGCCTGCTGATGGGCAGCAACCAGCACGAGCTGCGCAAGGTACGCCACGCGCTGGGCGTGCGTCCCGTGTACAAGCGCGTCGACACCTGCGCCGCCGAGTTCGGCACGCAGACCGCCTACATGTACTCTTGCTACGAGACGGTGGACGGCGAATGCGAGGCCGCGCCCACGAACCGCAAGAAGATCATGGTGCTGGGCGGCGGTCCGAACCGCATCGGCCAGGGCATCGAGTTCGACTATTGCTGCGTGCACGCCGCGCTCGCCATGCGCGAGGACGGCTACGAGACCATCATGGTCAACTGCAATCCGGAGACGGTCTCCACCGACTACGACACGTCCGACCGCCTGTACTTCGAGCCGGTGACGCTCGAGGACGTGCTGGAGATCGTCGACGTGGAGAAGCCGCACGGCGTGATCGTGCAGTACGGCGGCCAGACGCCGCTGAAGCTCGCGCTGGACCTCGAGTCGTACGGCGTGCCCATCATCGGCACCACGGCCGAATCGATCGACATCGCCGAGGACCGCGAGCGCTTCCAGAAGCTGCTGCACGAGCTCGGGCTGAAGCAACCGCCCAACCGCACCGCGCGCACCAACGAGCAGGCCATCGAGCTCGCGCAGGAGATCGGCTACCCGCTGGTGGTGCGCCCCAGCTACGTGCTGGGTGGGCGCGCCATGGAGATCGTGCACGGCGACAAGGATCTCGAGCGCTACATGCGCGAGGCCGTCAAGGTCAGCGAGAAGTCACCGGTGCTGCTGGACCGCTTCCTCGACGACGCCATCGAGGTGGACGTCGACTGCATCAGCGACGGCACCGACGTGATGATCGGCGGCATCATGGAACACATCGAGCAGGCCGGCGTGCACTCCGGCGACTCGGCGTGCTCGCTGCCGCCGTACTCGCTGTCGCCCGCGATGCAGGACGAGTTGCGCCGCCAGGCCACGATCATGGCGAAGGCGCTGAAGGTCGTCGGCCTGATGAACACGCAGTTCGCGATCCAGGGCGAGGGCGACGAGGCCGTCGTCTACGTGCTGGAAGTGAACCCGCGCGCCTCGCGCACCGTGCCCTTCGTCTCCAAGGCCACCGGCCAGGCGCTGGCCAAGATCGCCGCGCGCTGCATGGCCGGCACGAAGCTGGCCGACCAGGTGGGCCTGCACGGCAAGCCGCCGGTGGAGATCGTGCCGCCGTACTTCTCGGTCAAGGAAGCCGTCTTCCCGTTCAACAAGTTCCCGGGCGTCGATCCGGTGCTGGGCCCCGAGATGCGCTCCACCGGCGAGGTGATGGGCACGGGCCGCACCTTCGCGGAAGCCATGCTCAAGAGCCAGCTGGGCGCCGGCTCGCGCCTGCCGACCAAGGGCAACGTGGTGCTGTCGGTGAAGACCGCCGACAAGCCGCGCGCCGTCAAGATCGCCAGCGACCTGATCAACCTGGGCTTCACGCTGTCGGCCACCAAGGGCACGGCCGCGGCGATCGCCGAGGCGGGCATCCCGGTGCGCGTGGTCAACAAGGTCAAGGACGGCCGCCCGCACATCGCCGACATGATCAAGGGCGGTGACGTGCAGCTCGTCTTCACGACGGTGGACGAGACGCGCACGGCGATCGCCGATTCGCGCTACATCCGTACCGCCGCGATCGCCAACCGCGTCACGTACTACACCACGATGGCCGGCTGCGAGGCCGCCACCGAGGCGCTGAAGCACGAGGACGACATCACGGTGGTTTCCCTGCAGGAACTGCACGCGGAACTGCCCTGAAACTGATCTAAACTCGACTTTCTTCCAGGTCAACTGGACCCGCCGCCCAGCAGTCGCACGATTGCTTCGGGGCGGCGGTTTGCTTTTCCCCTCCGAGACTCCCGATATGGCCACGATCCCCCTGACCCGCCGCGGCGCCGAAAAACTGAAGGACGAGCTGCATCGCCTGAAAACGGTGGAGCGCCACGCGGTCATCCAGGCCATCGCGGAAGCGCGCGCGCAGGGTGACCTGTCCGAGAACGCCGAGTACGAGGCGGCCAAGGACAAGCAGGCCTTCATCGAGGGTCGCATCCTCTTCATCGACGGCCAGCTGGCAGCGGCGCAGATCATCGATCCCGCCACGGTCGACGGCGGCGGCCGCATCGTGTTCGGCACGACGGTGGTGCTGGAAGAGGAAGGGTCGGGCCAGGAAGTCACGTACCAGATCGTGGGCGACGACGAGGCCGACATCAAGCAGAACCTCGTGTCGATCAGCTCGCCCATCGCGCGCGCGCTGATCGGCAAGGAGGCCGGCGACACGGCCGACGTGCACGCCCCCGGCGGCGCGAAGCGCTACGAGATCGTCGAAGTCAAATACATCTGACGACGGCACCCACAGAAACGCCGCGCATGAAGTTCTCCGAACGCCTGCGCCGCCTGCTGCCCGGTCTCTGGTTCGGCCTGCTGCTGGCGATCGCGGCCATTGCCACGCCGGCGGCGTCTGGCGCGCTCGACAAGGCGGCGTTCGGCGACGTGGCGCGGGCGATCTTCGCGCGCGAGGCGCCCGCCAGCGTGGTGCTGGGCCTGCTGCTGCTGATCATCGAACGCCGCGACGCGCTGGCGCGCCATCTGGAGACGGGCGCCTCGCAGTTCTCGCTGGAGATGACGCTGGCCATCGTCGCGCTGCTGTGCACGGTAGCGGGCTACTACGGCCTGCTGCCGGCGATGGAGCAGGCGCGCACGGGGGGATCCACGTCGCTCACCTTCCTGCAGCTGCACGCGCTGAGCCTCGCGTTCTTCGGCATCAAGGGCCTGGCGGTGCTCGCGCTGGCGTGGAGGGCCGCGCGGTGAGCGCGACCGCCCGCCTGGCCTCAGGCCTTCTTCTTGAGGCTGGTGATGCGTTTCTTGGCGCGCTTGACCTGTCCGCCGGCCGTCACGCGCTCGTTGGCGAGCACGGTCACCTTCTTGATCGTCGGGCGATGGCTGCCCTTCTTCGAGAACTTCAGGATCTTGACGGTGCGCGGGCCCAGGTTGGTGTCGGGCACGCGTTCCTCCACGACCTCCGCCATGGGGCGCCACAGCACCAGCAGCTTGCCGATGTGCTGGATGGGCGCGGCGTTGAGCTTGTCGGCCATCTCGCCGAGCATCGCCTCGCGGGCGGTACGGTCGTCGGAGAAGACGCGTACCTTGATCAGGCCGTGGGACTTGAGGGCCACCTCGGCTTCCTTGAGGACGGCGGGCGTCAATCCGTCGGCACCGATCATGACCACGGGGTCGAGATGGTGGGCGTCGCCGCGCTTTTCTTTGCGTTCGGCAGGGGTCAGTTGAATCAGGGCCATGCCCGTATTATCCCGTAGTCATGAAAATCAAGACGAAAAGCAAGAAGGTCAACAAGCAGTGGTTGCAGGATCACGCCAATGACCCCTACGTGAAACTGGCCCAGCGCGAGGGTTTTCGGGCCCGTGCGGCCTACAAGCTTTCCGAGATCGACGAGCAGTTCAAGCTGCTGCGCCCAGGGCAACTGGTGATCGATCTCGGCTCGACGCCGGGCGCGTGGAGCCAGTACATCCGGCGTCGCTTCGCCGTGGGCGGGGCGGCCGTGGGCGAGCTCAACGGGCGCATCGTGGCACTCGACCTCCTGGAGATGGAGCCCATCGAGGGCGTGCATTTCATCCAGGGCGATTTCCGCGAGGACGCGGTGCTGGCCGAACTCAACGCGGCCGTGAACAACCAGCCGGTGGACGTGGTCGTCTCGGACATGGCCCCCAACCTCACCGGCGTCACGGTGACCGACACCGCCCGCGTGGCGCACCTGGTGGAGCTGGCGGTCGAGTTCGCGCTGCAGCACCTGAAGCCGGAAGGGGCGCTCGTCACCAAGGTCTTTCACGGCAGCGGCTACAGTGAGCTGGTGGAGCTGTTCCGGGCGAATTTCCGCACGGTCAAGGCGGTCAAGCCCAAGGCGTCGCGCGACCGCTCGTCCGAAACTTTCCTCGTCGGATTCGGTCTCAAGAACCCGCAACCCCGCTGAGCTGGCGCAAGCCAGGGGGGAATTCGGGCCGAAAGTGTGCGATTGGCGTCCTTCCCTACTGCGACATTCGCGGTTGCCGGGTATTGACTGGCCTAGAATCATCCCCATCTGCCGTGGGAAGTGGCATTTTCTAAGAAGGAGCCGCGGTGAACAATCAATGGTTTTCGAAGATCGCAGTCTGGCTCGTGATCGCGCTCGTGCTGTTTACGGTCTTCAAATCGTTCAACACGGGGCAGGCGCAGGCGGGACGCATCGGCTACTCCGAGTTCCTCGAAGAAGTGCGCAACAAGCACATCGCCCGCGCGGAGATCCAGGAAGGCGCCAACAGCCTCGAGATCAACGCCTGGGGCACGGACGGCACGCAAAAGCACACCACCGGCCTGTCCATGGACAACGGTCTGACGAAGGACCTGCTCGACAACGGCGTCAAGTTCGAAGTCAAGCAGCGTGACGAGCCCTCCATCCTCACCAGCCTGCTGCTGTCGTGGGCCCCGATGCTGTTGCTCATCGGCGTGTGGGTCTACTTCATGCGCCAGATGCAGGGCGGCGGCAAGGGCGGGGCGTTCAGCTTCGGCAAGAGCAAGGCCAAGATGCTCGACGAGGCCAACAACTCGGTCACCTTCGCCGACGTCGCCGGTTGCGACGAGGCCAAGGAAGAAGTCAAGGAACTGGTCGACTTCCTGCGCGACCCGCAGAAGTTCCAGAAGCTGGGCGGGCGCATCCCGCGCGGCGTCCTGATGGTCGGCCCTCCGGGAACCGGCAAGACGCTGCTCGCCAAGGCGATCGCCGGCGAGGCCAAGGTGCCGTTCTTCTCCATCTCCGGCTCCGACTTCGTCGAGATGTTCGTCGGCGTGGGCGCGGCCCGCGTGCGCGACATGTTCGAGCAGGCCAAGAAAAGCGCGCCCTGCATCATCTTCGTCGACGAAATCGACGCGGTGGGCCGCCATCGCGGCGCCGGCCTGGGCGGCGGCAACGACGAGCGCGAGCAGACCCTCAACCAGATGCTGGTGGAGATGGACGGCTTCGAGACCAATCTCGGCGTCATCGTGATGGCCGCCACCAACCGTCCGGACATCCTCGACCCCGCGCTGCTGCGCCCGGGCCGCTTCGACCGCCAGGTCTACGTCACGCTGCCCGACATCCGCGGCCGCGAGCAGATCCTCAACGTGCACATGCGCAAGGTGCCCATCGGCACCGACGTGCGCGCCGACATCATCGCCCGCGGCACTCCCGGCTTCTCCGGCGCCGACCTGGCCAACCTCGTCAACGAGTCGGCCCTGTTCGCCGCGCGCCGCAACGGCCGCGTCGTGGAGATGATCGACTTCGAGAAGGCCAAGGACAAGATCATGATGGGCGCCGAGCGCAAGTCCATGGTCATGGACGAGGAAGAGCGCAGGAACACGGCTTACCACGAGGCCGGCCATGCGCTGATCTCCAAGCTGCTGCCCAAGCTCGACCCGGTGCACAAGGTCACCATCATTCCGCGCGGCGGTGCACTGGGCGTCACCGTCTCGCTGCCCGAGAAGGACCGCTACAGCACCGACAAGATCCTGATGCTCAGCCGCATCTCGATGCTGTTCGGCGGCCGCATCGCCGAAGAGGTGTTCATGCAGCAGATGACCACCGGCGCCAGCAACGACTTCGAGCGCGCCACCGCCATCGCCCGCGACATGGTCACGCGCTACGGCATGACCGACGCGCTGGGCCCGATGGTCTACGCCGAGAACGAGGGCGAGGTCTTCCTCGGCCGCTCGGTGACCAAGACCACCAGCATGTCGGAAGAAACGATGCGCAAGGTCGACGCCGAGGTGCGGCGCATCATCGACGAGCAGTACCGCATCGCGCGCGACCTGATCGAGCTGCACCAGGACAAGATGCACGCCATGGCCAAGGCGCTGCTCGAGTTCGAGACCATCAACGCCGAGCAGGTCGAGGACATCATGCAGGGCAAGCCGCCGCGTCCGCCCAAGGACTGGACGCCGCCGGTGCCGAAGAACGGCGGCCCGGGCGCCCCGGTCACCGAAGGTGCGCCGGCCGCGGCCTGACGCGCTCGACTAGACGCCTGACCAAGCAACGGGGCCTCGTGCCCCGTTTCTCGTTGGAGGTCCCGAATTTGAAGTCCCGATTCCCGCCCATGACCACCTGGCAGACCGGCCGCTTCCGCATCGATCTCGCCAGCCCGCGGGTGATGGGCATCGTCAATGTCACCCCCGACTCGTTCTACGACGGCGGCCGCTTCGCGCAGGCGGACGCCGCGCGCGCGCATTGCGACCTGCTGGTGGCGCAAGGTGCCGATATCCTGGACATCGGCGGCGAGTCCACGCGCCCGGGCGCGCGCCTGCCCGACACCGCCGAACAGCTGGCGCGCGTGCTGCCCGTGCTGCGGCACGCGGTCACGCTGGGCGTGCCGGTGTCCGTGGACACGGCCGATCCGGTGGTGATGGGCGAGGCGCTGGCGCTCGGCGTCGACATCCTCAACGACGTGCGTGCGCTGCAGGCGCCCGGCGCGCTCGCCGTGGCGGCCGCGCATCCGACGGCGGGCGTGTGCCTGATGCACATGCAGGGCGAACCCGGCTCGATGCAGGCGGCCCCGCACTACGCCGACGACGACGTGGTCGCGGGCGTCGCGGTCTTCCTGGCCGCGCGTCGCGACGCGGCGCTGGCGGCGGGCATCGCGCGCGAGCGCATCGCGCTCGACCCGGGGATCGGCTTCGGCAAGACCCCTGCGCACAATCTCGCGCTGGCGGCGAACCACCGGCGCCTGCTGGAGCTGGGCTGCCCGTTGCTGCTGGGCTGGTCGCGCAAGTCCACGCTGGGTCAGATCACCGGCCGGCCGGTGGGCGAGCGGCTGGCGGCGAGCGTGGCGGCCGCGTTGGCGGCCGTGCAGCAGGGCGCCGCCATCGTCCGCGTGCACGACGTGGCCGAGACCGTGGACGCGCTGAAAATATGGCAGGCGCTGACCTCCGGCTGATTTCCCTTTCCTCGACGACGCCGGCGGCCAGGGCCAGCAGGCGCACGATTCCACCTGAGACACCTCACCATGAGCAGAACCTATTTCGGCACCGACGGCATCCGCGGCACGGTCGGCACCGCCCCGATCACCGCCGACTTCATGCTGCGCCTGGGACACGCCGTCGGCCGCGTGCTGCGCCGCAAGGCTTCGAGGGCGACGGTGCTGATCGGCAAGGACACGCGCGTGTCGGGCTACATGATCGAGTCCGCGCTGGAGGCCGGCTTCGCGTCGGCCGGCGTCGACGTGCTGCTCACCGGGCCGCTGCCCACGCCGGGTGTCGCCTACCTCACGCGGGCGCTGCGGCTCGACCTGGGCGTGGTCATCAGCGCGTCGCACAACCCGTTCGGCGACAACGGCATCAAGTTCTTCTCGGCCTCGGGCGAGAAGCTGCCCGACCAGTGGGAGATGGACGTCGAGGCCGCGCTGGCCGAACCCCCGCAGTGGGCCGACTCGGCGACGCTCGGCAAGGCGCGCCGGGTCTCGGACGCGGCGGGCCGCTACCTCGAGTTCTGCAAGAGCACCTTCTCGCAGGACCTGTCGCTCAAGGGCCTGAAGATCGTCGTCGACGGTGCGCACGGCGCGGCCTACCAGGTCGCCCCCAGCGTGTTCCACGAACTCGGCGCCGACGTCGTCAGCATCGGCTGCGAGCCCAACGGTTTCAACATCAACGACAAGGTGGGCGCGACCGCCCCGCAGGCGCTGATGCGCGCGGTGGCCGAGCACACCGCCGACTACGGCGTCGCGCTGGACGGTGATGCCGACCGCCTGCAGATGGTCGACGCCGCGGGCCGCTGCTACGACGGCGACGAGTTGCTCTATGCGGTGGTGGCCGATCGCCTTGCGCGTGGCGAGCGGGTGCCCGGCGTGGTCGGCACCTTGATGACCAACATCGCCGTCGAGTTGGCGCTCAAGGCCCGCGGCGTGGCGCTGGTGCGCGCGAAGGTGGGCGATCGCTACGTGCTGGAAGAGCTGTTGGCACGCGGCTGGCAGATCGGTGGCGAGAATTCGGGGCATCTGCTGGTACTGGATCGCCATACCACCGGTGACGGTATCGTCAGCGCGTTGCAGGTGCTGCAGGCCGTGCGACGCACCGGCAAGTCCTTGTCCGGACTGCTCGATGGCGTCCATCTGTTCCCGCAGGTGATGATCAACGTGCGCCTGGCGGTGCGCGCGGATTGGCAGCAGAACGCGACGCTGGTGGCAGAGAAGGAGCGGGTCGAGCAGGAGCTGGGTAGCGGCGGCCGCGTGCTGATCCGCGCGTCCGGCACCGAGCCGGTGTTGCGCGTGATGGTGGAGGCGCGCGACAGGGCGCTGGCCCAGGCCTTCGCCGAACGTCTCGCAGTGGCCGCCAGGGCTTCATGACAATTGCGTGACAGCGCGGCGGCGCGTTGTCACAATCGGGCGTTCAGGCGCGGGCCAGCCCGTCGTACCGAGGGCGATGGCCTCCCGCCAGCGCACGCAGCGAACCGACACGGCCGTGTCATCCTGCTGTCACACGGGCCTTCTACATTGGCGCAGTCCCTTTAAACTGCCCCTGAAAGGCCTGGATCATGAGTTTCAACCTCCGTCTGGTTTCTGTCGCCGCCGCCCTGTGCATGAGCGCATTCGCAGTTCACGCGGCCGATTCGGTGACCGGCGCCGGCAGCTCGTTCGTCGCCCCCGTCGTGTCCAAGTGGGCCGAGGCCTACAACAAGGCCACCGGCAACCAGATCAACTACCAGTCGGTCGGCTCCGGTGCAGGCATCAAGCAGATCAAGGAAAAGACCGTCGACTTCGGCGCCTCCGACATGCCGCTGAAGGACGAAGACCTGACGGCCGCCGGCCTGGTGCAGTTCCCCACCGTCATCGGTGGCGTGGTTCCCGTGATCCACGTCGAGGGCGTCAAGCCGGGCCAGTTGAAGCTCACCGGCGCCGTGCTGGCCGACATCTACCTGGGCAAGGTCACCAAGTGGAACGACGCGGCCATCACCGCGCTGAACCCGGGCGTGAAGCTGCCGGACGCCGTCATCGCCCCGGTGCATCGCGCCGACGGCTCGGGCACCAGCTTCATCTTCACGAACTACCTCTCCAAGGTCAGCGCCGACTGGAAGTCCAAGGTCGGTGAAGGCACCGCCGTCAACTGGCCCGCCGTCGGCCTGGCAGGCAAGGGCAACGAAGGCGTCGCGCAGAACGTGCAGCGCCTGCCCAACTCGATCGGCTATGTCGAGTATGCGTACGTCAAGCAGAGCAAGATGGACTACGTCCAGATCAAGAACCTGGCGGGCAACTTCGTCGAACCCGATGACCTGACCTTCAAGGCGGCCGCCGGTGGCGCCGACTGGTCGAAGACCTTCTACCAGGTGCTGACCGAACAGGCCGACAAGAACGCCTGGCCCATCACGGGCACCACGTACGTCCTGATGCACGCCACGCAGGACAAGCCGGCCCAGGCCACCGCCACCCTGAAGTTCTTCGACTGGGCGTTCGCGAACGGCGACAAGGCCGCCGCGGATCTCGACTACGTGACCTTGCCCGACTCGCTGAAGGCTGCGATCCACGCGAAATGGACCAGCATCAAGGACACGGCCGGCAAGACGGTCGCGTCGAAGTAAGACCCGCCGCCGGCCACCTGGCCGGCGGCTCCTGCCGACTTTTCCGGTCGGCAGATTACCTGACCTGCCGGAGGCCACTTGGCTGCCACATTCCCCGCTGACCAGACACTGCAAAAGGCCAAAGACTCCGGGAGTCCGCCCAAGCGGCGGCTCAACGCCCCCTGGGGCGACGCGCTGTTCTCGTTCCTGGCGCATTCGGCGGCGTGGCTCACGCTGGCCATCCTCACGGGCATCATCGGCTCGCTGCTGGTCGGCGCCGCGCCGGCCATCAAGGAATTCGGCCTCGGCTTCCTGTGGCACAGCGAGTGGGATCCCGTCCAGGACCACTACGGCGGCCTGGCCATGATCTATGGCACCGTCGCCACTTCCCTCATCGCATTGCTGATCGCCGTGCCGGTCAGCTTCGGCATCGCCCTGTTCCTCACCGAGATGTCGCCGGCCTGGCTCAAGCGCCCGCTGGGCGTGGCCATCGAGCTGCTCGCGGCCGTGCCGTCCATCGTCTACGGCATGTGGGGCCTGATGGTGTTCGGCCCGATCCTGGCCACGTACGTCCAGCAGCCGCTGCAGAGCGCGTTCGGCAACATGCCGGTGCTGGGCACGCTGTTCTCGGGCCCGCCGGTGGGCATGGGCATCCTGTGCGCCGGCATCATCCTGGCCATCATGATCATCCCGTTCATCGCCGCGGTGATGCGCGATGTGTTCGAGGTCACCCCGCCGATGCTCAAGGAATCCGCCTATGGCCTCGGCGCGACGACCTGGGAGGTCGTCTACAAGGTGGTGCTGCCGTTCACCAAGACCGGTGTCGTCGGCGGCATCATGCTGGGCCTGGGCCGCGCGCTGGGCGAGACCATGGCGGTGACCTTCGTCATCGGCAACCAGAGCCAGCTGAGCCAGCTCTCGCTGTTCCAGGCGGCCAACAGCATCACCTCGGTGCTGGCCAACGAATTCGCCGAAGCCGGCGAGGGCCTGCATCGCGCCGCGCTGATGTATCTGGCGCTGGTGCTGTTCGTCATCACCTTCATCGTGCTGTCCTTCGCCAAGGTGCTGCTGATGCGCCTGAAGCGCTCCGAAGGAGCACGTGCATGACCGCACTGTCTGCCGTCTCCGGCTCGCGCATGAAGATGCACATGCGCCGCAAGCGCGTGAACGTCATCGCGCTGACGCTGGCCTTCGCTGCCATGGTATTCGGCGTGTTCTGGCTGATCTGGATCCTCTACGCCACGGTTCGCCTGGGCGCCAGCGGCCTGTCCTTCGCGCTGTTCACGCAGCCGCAGCCGGGCCCGAATTCCGAGGGTGGCGGCCTGTCCAACGCCATCGTCGGCTCGCTGATGATGATCACGGCAGCGACGGTGATCGGCACCCCGATCGGCGTGTTCTGCGGCATCTACCTTGCCGAGTACGGCCAGAAGGGCTGGCTCGGGTCGACGACGCGCTTCATCAACGACATCCTGCTGTCGGCGCCCTCCATCGTGATCGGGCTTTTCATCTACGCGCTGGTCGTCGTGCCGATGCACGGCTTCTCCGGATGGGCCGGCGCGCTGGCCCTGGCGCTGATCGTGATCCCAGTGGTCATCCGCACCACCGAGACCATGCTCAACCTCGTGCCGCACGCGCTGCGCGAGGCGGCCTACGCGCTCGGCACGCCCAAGTGGAAGGTGATCTCCGCGGTCACGCTGCGCGCCTCCCGGGCCGGCGTGATCACCGGCATCCTGCTCGCGATCGCACGCATCTCCGGCGAGACCGCGCCGCTGCTGCTCACGGCGCTGTCGAGCCAGTTCTTCAGCACCGACCTCACGCGGCCGATGGCCAGCCTGCCCAAGGTGATCTACGACTTCGCCACCGGTCCGTACGAGAACCTGCAACACCTGGCCTGGGCCGGCGTGTTCCTGATCACGCTGGGCGTCCTCGCCCTGAACATCGCCGCGCGCGTGTTCTTCCGCAACAAAAACTGAGAAGTCATCATGGACGTCCGGGTCGACCTTCCCACCACCGAAGAAGTCAAGTTGTCCATTCGCAACCTGAACTTCTACTACGGCAGCTTCAACGCGCTGAAGAACATCAACCTCGACATCCCGAAGGGCAAGGTCACCGCCTTCATCGGGCCGTCGGGCTGCGGCAAGTCCACGCTGCTGCGCACCTTCAACCGCATGTTCGCGCTGTATCCCGAGCAGCGCGCCACCGGCCAGGTCATGCTGGACGGCGAGAACATCCTCGACGCCGGCCTGGACGTGAGCCTGATCCGCGCCAAGGTCGGCATGGTGTTCCAGAAGCCGACGCCGTTCCCGATGTCCATCTACGACAACATCGCCTTCGGCGTGCGCCTGTTCGAAACGCTGCCGCGCGTGGAGATGGACGAGCGCGTGGAGTGGGCGCTGAAGAAGGCGGCGCTGTGGAACGAGGTCAAGGACAAGCTGCAGCAGAGCGGCTCGGGCCTGTCCGGCGGCCAGCAGCAGCGCCTGTGCATCGCGCGCGGCATCGCCATCAAGCCCGAGGTGCTGCTGCTCGACGAGCCGTGTTCCGCGCTGGACCCGATCTCCACCGGCAAGATCGAGGAGTTGATCCACGAGCTCAAGTCCGACTACACGGTGGTGATCGTCACCCACAACATGCAGCAGGCCGCGCGTTGCTCCGACTACACGGCCTACATGTACCTCGGCGACCTGGTGGAGTTCGGCAAGACCACGGACCTCTTCATGAAGCCGAAGAAGAAGGACACCGAGGACTACATCACCGGCCGCTTCGGCTGAGCAAGTCTTCAGAGATACGTAGTACCGTATACAGAGCAGCGAATCCAGGGAACAGACCATGAGCGACAAGCATCTTTCCACGCAGTTCGACGCCGAACTCAGCGAGATCTCGAACCGCGTCCTCGAGATGGGCGGCCTCGTCGAGTCCCAGGTGGCGCAGGCCGTCTACGCACTGACCAACTTCAGTGGCGAGACGGCCAGCCTGGTGCTCGAACGCGAGCAGCGCGTCAACCAGATGGAAGTGGAGATCGACCGCGACCTCTCCGCCATCATCGCGCGCCGCCAGCCTACCGCGCGCGACCTGCGCCTGCTGATCGCCATCTCCAAGACCATCGGCAACCTCGAGCGCATCGGCGACGAGGCCACGCGCATCGCCCGCACCGTGCAGCGCCTGATGAACTCCGGCGTCTCGAGCCGCCTGCGCCTGCCGGTGGCCGACATCGCCTTCGGCGCCAACCTGGCCACGGCGCAGCTGCGCAAGGTGCTCGACGCCTTCGCGCGCCTGGACGTCAACCGCGCGCTGGAAGTGCTCAAGCAGGACGACGAGATCGACAAGGAATTCGACGGCCTGCTGCGCAAGCTCATCACCTACATGATGGAGGACCCGCGCACCATCTCGTCGTCGATCGACCTCGTGTTCGTGGCCAAGGCCATCGAACGCGTCGGCGACCACGCGAAGAACCTGTCCGAGCAGATCATCTACATCGTCAAGGGCACCGACGTGCGCCATCACACGGTAGCCGCCGTCGAGGACGCCGTCCGCTAGAAATGACAGCCCCGCGCGCTGCGCTCGCCGCCCCCGTGGGGCTGGCGTGCTCCGCTTCAACGACCTGCCAAGGAAGAACATGAGCCGTATCCTCGTCGTCGAAGACGAATCCGCGATCGCCGAGCTGGTCGCGATCAACCTGCGCCACGTCGGTTTCGAAGTGGCCATCGCCGAGACGGCCGACGCCGCCCAGAGCGAGGTCGACCGCGTGCTGCCCGAGCTGGTCGTGCTCGACTGGATGCTGCCGGGGCAGACGGGGCTCGCGCTGGCCAAGCGCTGGCGCTCGGAGGCGCGCACCCGCGACCTGCCCATCATCATGCTCACCGCGCGCTCGGAAGAGGCCGACAAGCTGTCGGGCCTGGACGCCGGCGCCGACGACTACCTCACCAAGCCGTTCTCCACCAAGGAGCTGCTGGCACGTATCCGGGCGGTGCTGCGTCGCAAGGCGCCCGAGGCGCTGGACTCCGCGGTGGAGGTCTCGGGCCTGCGCCTGGATCCGGCCACGCGCCGCGTCACGCGCGGCACGCAGGAGGTCAAGATCGGCCCCACCGAGTTCCGCCTGCTGCACTTCTTCATGACCCACACGGAGCGCGTGCACAGCCGCACGCAATTGCTCGACCGCGTGTGGGGCGACCACGTGTTCATCGAGGAGCGTACCGTGGACGTCCATGTGAAGCGCCTGCGCGAGGCGCTCACGCCGGTGCAGTGCGCCACGCTGATCGAGACCGTTCGCGGCGCGGGCTATCGCCTGACGCAGCAGGCCGTCGCGGCCTCCGCCTGAGCGGCCCGCCCTTGACATCGCCTGAACGGACATCGACGTGAGCTGGCTGCTCAATCGCGCCATGCTGGCCATCTTCCTCACGCTGGCGGGGGCCGGGATCGGTGCGGTCGTGGGCGACCTCGTCGACGCGCGCCAGCTCGGGCCGGCCCTCGGGGCGGCGGTGGCGATCGCCGTCTGGGTGCTGATCGACGGCCTGCGCGCGCTGCACCTGATGAGCTGGCTGCGCGGCGACCTCGGGCTCGAGGCGCCGCGCGATCGCGGCTTCTGGGGCGAGGCGTCGTACCGCATCGAGCGCGCGCTGCGCCAGCGCGACCGCGACCTCACGCTGGAGCGCGAGCGGTTCGCGCAGTTCATGTCGGCCATCGAGGCCTCGCCCAACGGCGTGCTGCTGCTGGACGCGGCCGACCAGATCCAGTGGCTCAACGGCGTGGCCGCCACGCACTTCGGCCTCGACCCGGTGCGCGACCGCCTGCAGCGCGTGACCAACCTCGTGCGCTCGCCCACCTTCGTCGCCTACCTGCAGGCTGGCGTGTTCGACGACCCGGTGGTGTTCGCCACGCCTGGCGGCGACTCCACGCTCAGCGTGATCGTGAGCCGCTACGGCGACGGCATGCGCCTGGTGCTGACGCAGGACATCACCGAGCGCGAGCGCACCGAGGCCATGCGGCGCGACTTCGTGGCCAACGTCTCGCACGAGATCCGCACGCCGCTGACCGTGCTCGCCGGCTTCGTCGAGACGATCGCGTCGCTGCCGTTGACCGAGATCGAGCGCGAGCGTGTGCTGGCGCTGATGCAGCAGCAGACGGCGCGCATGACCACCCTGGTGGAGGATCTGCTCACGCTGGCCAAGCTCGAGGGCAGCCCGCGGCCCACCTGCGACCGCTGGACGTCCGTGGCGCGCCTGTTCGCGCAGGTGGAGAGCGAGGCGCGCGGCCTGTCCGCGGGCCGCCACACGCTGCGCTTCGACCTGCGGGCCGACGACGAGCTGGCCGGCAACGACAGCGAATGGACCAGCGCCGTGGCCAACCTGGTCAGCAACGCCGTCCGCTACACGCCTGCGGGCGGCACCGTCACGGTCACCTGGGCCCATCGCCCCGACGGCAACGCCGAGATCGAGGTCAGGGACACGGGCCCGGGCATCGCGCGCGAGCACATCGGCCGCCTGACCGAGCGCTTCTACCGTGTCGACGGCAGCCGCTCGCGCGACACCGGCGGCACCGGCCTGGGCCTGTCCATCGTCAAGCACGTGGTGCAGCGCCACGGCGGCGAGCTCGACATCCAGAGCGAGCTGGGCCGCGGCTCCGCCTTCCGCATCGTGGTGCCGGCCGCTCGCGTGCGCCCGGCGGCGCCGGCGCGGCCCGTGCCCGAAGAGACCTCGGCCGCTCGCTAAGGGCAACCCCGTGGTGGTTTCCACCGCGGCATGGGCGGTCGAACTGGCTCTAGACTTGCGCATGGCCTTCGACATCCCCACGCTGCGCACCGAGCGCCTCGACCTGGTGCCACCAAGCGCGGCTCACGCCGAGTTGTACCGGACGTTCTACACCGACGCGGACGCCTCGGCGTCGTATGGCGGTCCGCTGTCGGTCGTCGGCTCATGGACGCGCCTGGCGAGCGACCTGGGCTCCTGGCAGCTGCAGGGCTTCGGCGCCTGGGTGCTGGTCGATCGCGAGCGCGGCGAGGCGGTGGGCGTGTGCGGCTTCTGGCAGAGCCCGGGCTGGCATCGCGAGCTTACCTGGTGGCTGCTGCCGCGCTACCGCAGCCGCGGCTTCGCGCAGGAGGCGTCCCAGGCCGTCGTGGCGCACGCCTACGACGTGTTCGGCTGGCCCAGCGTCGAGACCTACATGGTCGACACCAACGACCAGGCGCGCGCGCTGGTCAAGCGCCTGGGCGGCGAGCAGATCGACCGCTTCGTGGCGCCCGACGGCCGCGAGCGCGACCTGTTCCGCATCCCGCGTCCGGGCAGCGCGACGACCTGAGCGCGCCCGCCCGACAGCAGGCGCCGGAATTCGATGTCCGAAAGCGGCGGGACGCGCCGCGCACCGCGGCGGAGACTGCAGTCATCGTCCACTTCGCGACTGCATGCCATGTCCTCGTTCCGCCTGGTCGGCCTCGCCGCCGAGAACTTCGAACCCTTTTTCGCGATGGGCGACGCCGAGCTGGCCGCGCTCGGCGCCCGCCGCGTGGTCGCCGACTCGCCGACCGGCTTTCCGTGCCGCGTGTCGCTGGTGGATGCCGACGTCGGCGACGAGCTCCTGCTGCTGCCGCACGAGCACCTGAGCACCGGCTCGCCGTACCGCGCGAGCGGGCCGGTGTACGTGCGCCGTGGCGCGACGCGGGCGGTGCTGGCGCCGGACGCGATCCCGCCGTACGTCACGCGCCGCGTGATGTCGGTGCGGGCCTATGACCCCGGCGACATGATGGTGGACGCCGACGTGTGCGAGGGCACGCGCGTGCGCGAGGTCATCGAGCGTTTCGTCGCCGACGACGGCGTGGCCTTCATCCATCTGCACAACGCGAAGCGCGGGTGCTTCTCGTGTCGCGTGGAGCGCGTCGCCTGAGGCGCACGCCGGTCAGGGTTTGCGATATTCCGCTTCGATCCAGGCCGTCGCGCTGGCCATCGACAGCCTGAAGTCCGGCCGCACCTTCACCTGCGCGATGCGCTCGCCGAACTCGTCCTGCGCGGCCAGCAGCGCGTGGGGGTCGAACTCGTCGGGCACGATGTCGAGTGTCACCAGCACGCGGCCCGAGCCGGTGGCCACCTGGAACTGCTTGTGCATCGCGGCGTGAACCGCCTGCTCGTGGCGGCGGATCACCTCGGACGCGGTCTTGACGAGCGTGTTGAACGCGTTGACGTCCAGCGGCTTCGGGTTCTTCTTGTCGCGGCCCATGGTCCACGGGCCCACCAGCGCGGGTTCGCGCTCGCCGTCGCGGGTCATCGCCACGGCCCAGCCGTCGTCGTCGTCGTTCTTGACGACGCGGGCGGTCCAGCCGTTGTCCGCCCACAGGCGCGGTTCGTGCACGGGCTCGTTCGCGTCCTGCGCGATGTCCTGGTCTTGGGTGTTGGAATCCATGCGAGCATGATACGAGGGGCACTGGCTCACCTCGTGCGCCACGGGCCTCGAAATGCCGCAACAATGGCGGAACGTCAAAGAAGAATTGGGAGACGACGCGAATGGACTGGAGTGCATCGACCTGGTGGTGGATCGCCGCCGGCGTGCTGGTGGCGGGCGAACTGCTCACGGGAACGTTCTACGTGCTGATGCTGGCCATCGGCTGCGTTTTCGGCGCGCTGGCCGGCTATGTCAGCGGCGCGTTCTTCACGCAGGTGGTGGTGGCCGTGGTGGTGGGCGGCGCCGCGGTGCTGACCTGGGATCGCAAGCGCAAGCGCGGGCCCGCGCGCGTGCCGGCGGCGGCCAATCGCGACATCAACCTCGACATCGGCGAGCCGGTGCAGGTCGACGCCTGGCATGCCGACGGCACCGCGCGGGTGCCGTATCGCGGCTCCGCCTGGAACGTGCGCTACATCGGCGAAGGCGCGGCCGCGCCGGGCCCGCACGTGATCGCCGAAGTGCGCCACAACGAACTCGCGCTGCGGCGCGCATGAACATCCCCAAGGAAACAACGACATGGAATTCCAGGTTCTCGCCCTCATCCTGATCATCGCCGCCATCGTGTTCCTGTACCGCCTGGTCAAGGTGGTGCCGCAGCAGAACGCGTGGGTCGTCGAGCGGCTCGGCAAGTTCCACGCCGTGTTGCCGCCGGGCGCCAACATCCTGATCCCGTTCATCGACAACGTGGCCTACAGGCACTCGCTCAAGGAGATCCCGCTGGACGTGCCCAGCCAGGTCTGCATCACGCGCGACAACACGCAGCTGCAGGTGGACGGCATCCTGTACTTCCAGGTCACCGACGCGATGCGCGCCAGCTACGGCTCCAGCAACTACGTGGTTGCCATCACGCAGCTGTGCCAGACGACGCTGCGCAGCGTCATCGGCAAGATGGAGCTCGACAAGACCTTCGAGGAGCGCGACATGATCAACGGGCTCGTGGTCAACGCGCTCGACGACGCCGCTTCCAACTGGGGCGTGAAGGTGCTGCGCTACGAGATCAAGGACCTGACGCCGCCGGCCGAGATCCTGCGCTCGATGCAGGCCCAGATCACCGCCGAGCGCGAGAAGCGCGCGCTGATCGCCGCGTCCGAAGGCCGGCGCCAGGAGCAGATCAACATCGCCACGGGCCAGCGCGAGGCCTCCATCGCCCGCTCCGAGGGCGAGAAGCAGGCCGAGATCAACAAGGCCCAGGGCGAGGCCGCGGCCATCGTCGCGGTGGCCGACGCCACGGCCGACGCGATCCGCAAGATCGCCGCGGCCATCCAGGCGCCGGGCGGCGAGCAGGCCGTGCAGCTGAAGGTGGCCGAGCGCGCCGTCGACGCCTACCAGGCGCTCGCCAAGACCAACAACACGATGATCGTGCCGGGCAACATGACCGAGGTGTCGTCGCTGATCGCGACCTCGATGGCGCTGATCAGGAGCAGCGCTGTCAAGCCGGGCTGAGTCGCAACGGGATCGGCGAAGCCGCGATCGCGGATCCGTGCGCGTGGGATGTCCCGCTTGCTTGCCGGATGACTTCGGCACGTCGTCCCTGAACATGGAATGCCGCAGCACGACACCCTGCAGGGTACGCAGGCCGGCGACGCGCGACAATTGCCGCATGACCGATCCCGTCTCGCCCTTGCCGCCAGCCCAGCCCCGCAATCCGCTGCACGGCCTGACGCTCGAGGCGATCGTCACGGCGCTGGTCGACGCCTATGGCTGGCAGGGCCTGGACGAGCGCATCCCGTTGCGTTGCTTCGCCTTCGAGCCCAGCGTCAAGTCGAGCCTGAAGTTCCTGCGCAAGACGCCGTGGGCGCGCGAGAAGGTGGAAGGCCTCTACCTGTTCACGCTGCGCGAGCAGCGGCGCGAGCAACAGGGGCGCGCTCGCTGGTGAACGCGCGTCAACGCGTCTGGGCGACGCGCCCGAACTCGCCCGGCCGCGGCGCGGGCGCATCGGTCTTGCGGAACACCGCCGTCGACTCGTCGCGTTCCGACGGCCGGTGCAGGTGCGCCACCAGCGTCCAGCCCGGCGGTGCCGAGACGGGGGCGCGGCGGTTCTCGTCGACCAGCAGGTAGGGGCACTCGCTGGTACGGGCCACGTCGCCCTGTGCGTCGATCCGCCAGTTCGAGTAGTTCTCCAGCGCGGCCAGCGCGGAGCGCGGCAACTGCGCCGCCACGCACACGCCGTTGGGCACGTGCTGCGCGACGAGGTAGACCCAGGGCCGGTAGCTGCGCGCGTAGTCGATCGCCGGCAGGCCCAGCGTGAGCAGCAGCAGCCAGCTGAGCGCGACGCCCGAGGCCGGCAGCACCAGCGACTTCCACAGCGCATGCTGCACGCGCGCCGTGCGCCAGCGCACCAGCGCCAGCCAGGCGGCCATGCCGGCGATGGCCAGGGCCAGCAGCGGCGCCGAGAAGCGCGGCTCGAAGCCGGGCAGCAGGTGCGTGATGCGCAGCGCGGCCTTGGCCGGCACGCCGGTCATCATGCCGATGTAGAACACCCAGGCAGCGATCGCGAGCGCGGTGAAGAAGAACACCGAAAACCAGTCGATGGCCGAACCCGCGGAGCGCTTGAGCGTGGGCAGCGCGAACGCCGCCAGCACGGCGATGCCGGGCACGGCCAGCAGCAGGGCGCGATCGGACGAGCCCATCGTGAACGATGCCACCAGCGCCACCGCCACGCCCACGCTGGGCACGGCGATGTGGCGATAGGTGAGGTGCTTGCGCCAGCGCCACAGCGTCCACAGCGCGAGCAGCCAGCCCGGCCACAGGAACCAGGCGGACAGGCGCACCAGCTCCCAGGCCGAGTTCCAGTGGATGCCGGCGCGCCAGGCCCACGCATGGCCTGCGGCGGCCACCAGCGCGCCGGCGAGCATGCCCAGCACGAGCCACGGGCGCAGTCCCAGCGCGCCCGGGTAGCGCGACCACTGGCAGATGGCGAAGCCGCTGGCGCCGAGTGCCAGCGCGATGGTGGGAGCGCCGCTGGCGGCGATGACGGTGAGCGACAGCACCGACGCGCCGGCGGCCAGGCGCGGCCGCGTGGGCGCGGCCGCGAGCGACCACAGGAACAGCGCGACGCCGGTCAGCTGCACCAGCTCCGGCGTGGTCTCGTGCCCCAGCTGCAGCAGCCCCAGGCTGGCGATCGTGGCCAGCACCGCGCCGTCGGCCAGCGCCCGGGCGTAGTCCAGCGGCGAGGCTTCGCCACCGAAGGCGAACGCCACCGGCTGCGCGGCCTCGGTGCGCGCCAGATGCAGGGTGGTGTACCAGATGAGCGACAGCGTGGCCGCCAGCAGTAGCGCGAACGGCACGCGCGCGGCGTTGGCGGCGTCGATGAAGGGCAGCGCCTTGATCGACAGCGCGCCCAGCCAGTAGGGCAGCAGGGCGCCGTCGCCGGGCAGGCCGGCCAGCGCCGGGGCCGTCCACGCGCTGCGACCCTCGGCCAGCGAAGACATGTAGCCGAACGCGGTGATGTCGGCGTTCTTCCACGGCTCGCGGCCGAACTGTCCGGGCAGCAGGTAGGCAGCGCACAGGAGCATCAGGGCCCAGCGCGGCAGGCGTTGGGCCGCACGCTGGGTGACGAGGGCGGGAGTTGGCAGATTCACGGGGGGCATCATGCCGCATGCCGGGGCATCGCCCGGGCCGCAGGCTCAATTTCGGAAGGCTTTGCGGACGAGCAATATCGAACGGACGCAAAAAAGGCAGCCGAAGCTGCCCTTTCGCGAATGACGAGGCCGGAGGCCTGCGCCTTACTCCGCGGCTTCCGCAGCGGCGGGCGACGACTTCTTGAGGCCGACGCGGGCGAACTTGTTGCGGAACTTCTCGACGCGGCCGCCCAGGCTGTCGATGCTCTTTTGCGTGCCGGTGTAGAACGGGTGCGTCTCGCTGGTGGTTTCCAGCTTGAACAGCGGCAGTTCCCTGCCGTCTTCCAACTTGATGGTTTCCTTGCTGGTGGCGCACGAACGCGTCACGAACTTGAAGCCGTTGGAGAGGTCCACGAAGCACACTTCGCGGTAGTTGGGGTGAATGCCGTCTTTCATGGTGTCCTTCAGTCTCGCTGTTTCCGGCGGAGCCGGAGTCGTCGGAAGCCACATGGGCACCATGCCCAGCACTTTCCGAAAGCGGAAAACCTTGGATTATAGGATGGATCCGCAGGTCGTGTCTACCCTGCCAGCTGGAGAGGCCTCCAGACGAACGAAAGGCCCGCGCGGGCGGGCCTTTCACATGACGCGAAGCGGGGCGGTCAGCCTCCGCGGCGCATCATGTCGAAGAAGTCCAGGTTGGTCTTGCTGGCCTTCATCTTCTCGAGCATGAACTCCATCGCCTCGATCTCGTCCATCGGATAGAGCAGCTTGCGCAGGATCCAGGTCTTTTGCAGGATCTCCGGCTTCAGCAGCATCTCCTCGCGGCGCGTGCCGCTGCGGTTGATCTGGATGGACGGGTAGACGCGCTTCTCGGCCATGCGGCGATCCAGGTGGATCTCGCAGTTGCCGGTGCCCTTGAATTCCTCGTAGATGACTTCGTCCATCTTCGAGCCGGTGTCGATCAGCGCCGTGCCGATGATGGTCAGCGAGCCGCCTTCCTCGACGTTGCGCGCCGCGCCGAAGAAGCGCTTCGGGCGCTGCAGGGCGTTGGCGTCGACGCCGCCCGACAGCACCTTGCCCGACGAGGGCAGCACGTTGTTGTACGCACGGGCCAGGCGGGTGATGGAGTCGAGCAGGATGACGACGTCCTTCTTCATCTCCACCAGGCGCTTGGCGCGCTCGATCACCATCTCGGCAACCTGCACGTGGCGCGCGGCCGGCTCGTCGAAGGTGGAACTGATGACCTCGCCGCGCACGGTGCGCTGCATCTCGGTCACTTCTTCCGGGCGCTCGTCGACGAGCAGCACGATCAGGTGGATCTCGGGATGGTTGGCCACAAGCGCGTGCGCGATGTGCTGCATCATCACCGTCTTGCCGGTCTTGGGCTGGGCCACGAGCAGCGCGCGCTGGCCTTTGCCGATCGGCGCGATCAGGTCGATGATGCGGCTGGTGATGTTCTCCTCGCCGCGGATGTCACGTTCGAGCTTGAAGCACTCCTTCGGGAAGAGCGGCGTCAGGTTCTCGAACATGATCTTGTGCTTGCTCTCCTCCGGCGTGACGCCGTTCACGCGGTCGACCTTGACCAGCGCGAAGTAGCGTTCGCCGTCCTTGGGGACGCGCACTTCGCCTTCGATCATGTCGCCGGTGTGCAGGTTGAAGCGGCGGATCTGGCTCGGGCTGAGGTAGATGTCGTCGGTCGACGCCATGTAGCTCTCGTCGATGGCGCGCAGGAAGCCGAAGCCGTCGGGCAGCACTTCCAGCACGCCGTCGCCGAACACCTGTTCGCCGCCCTTGGCGCGCTTCTTCATGATCGCGAACATCAGCTCCTGCTTGCGCAGGCGGGCCACGTTGTCGATCTCGAGGGCTTCGCCCATCGTGATCAGTGCACCGATGTGCATGGCCTTCAGTTCGGAAAGATGCATTGTTTGTTCACCCTGGGGTGTGAGCCGCGGCTGATTCAGGTCGCTGCGGCGCGCCCGGACTGCGGGGGCGCGCCGAGTGCGGGCCGGCTCGGGAAATCCGGGTCACGCGAGGACTGCGTGCACCGGCCGGGTCGGGGCCGTCGTGGCGACGTGAAACGGATGGGGCTTGGGACGAATCGCCGAAACCGCGCGCCGGAACCCGCCAGGAAGGGCGGAAGACTGGGCGCGGAGGCGCAACCTTGGCTCAGTGCCGGCGCCGTTGCTCGTCAGAGCGAGGCGCCATGGAGGCACTGGCCAGGCTTGATTATAGGGGGCCGTCGATGACGGACGTCAACTGGAAACGCGAGGGGGCGGCGAACGGGGTCGCCGCGAGCCCTCCGCGCCCTGTGGGATCAGGCCTGGGCGGCGCCCAGGTGACCTTCCAGGAAGGACGTCAGCTGGGACTTGGACAGGGCGCCGACCTTGGTCGCCGCGAGCTGGCCGTCCTTGAACAGCATCAGCGTCGGGATGCCGCGGATGCCGAACTTGGCCGGCACGTCGCGATTGTCGTCGACGTTCATCTTGGCGATCTGCAGGCGCGAGCCGTAGTCCTTGGCCACTTCCTCCAGGATCGGGGCGATGGCCTTGCAGGGGCCGCACCACTCCGCCCAGTAGTCCACCAGCACCGGGGTGCCGGACTTGAGGACGTCGGTCTCGAAGGACGCGTCGGAGATGTGTTTGATTGCTTCGCTGCTCATGCGTTTTCCTTGGGGCACCGGGGCGGGAGTTCATCGGGAAACTCGCCAAAGCCCGCTTCGGTGAAAAGATTCTGACACATCCGACCATCCCCGCCTGCGGTGGGGGCGGACGGCGCCGTGCTTCCCGTCCTCATGAGATAGGGCCGATTTGACCGATAGGAAGGTCCCGTTGACAGCTTTTTGAAACCTGAAGGTCGCGCCGAAGGTGAATTACGCACCGTTTCGGCCCTTCTTCCGCCCGTCGTGGGGCGGACGCCGGCGTTCCAATCGAGCGATTCTTCCGTTACTGCGCTCATGGTCGCCACCGCTCCTTCCCCCGCCGCTGCCGCCCGTCCCGCCACGCCCAACCGCGCGGTGCGCATGCTCGGCCGCTACCAGTTGCTGCGCCTGCTCGGCAAGAGCGCGCAGAGCATGCTGTGGCTGGCCCTCGACACCAACGGCGACATCGAGGTGATGGTGGCGCTGCCGCGCGTGCAGCCGCCGGACCCCGACGCGCTGGGCGCCTGGACGGCGCGCGTCGGCCGCACCGCCCGCCTGAAGCATCCCAGGCTGGCCCGCCTGCTGGACGTCAGCGACCACGAACGCTGGCCCTATGCAGTCTACGAACGCGAGCAGTTCGTCACCTGGGGCGAGAAGCTCACCTCGAAGGGCCTGCCCGGCCAGGAACTCACCGCCTGGAGCGTCCAGGTGCTGCAAGGCCTGGCGTTCGCCCACGAGGCCGGCTCGGCGCACCGCGACCTGCAACCCCATTCGCTGCTGGTGGACGACGCCGGCAACGTGAAGCTGCTGGGCCTGGAGATCGTCGATGCCGACTCCTTCGCCAAGTCGTTCGTCAGCACCGTCCCCGACGTCGACGGACACCAGGCCGCGATGGACGAGCGCCGCATGCAGCGCCTGGCCGCCGAGATCGACGTGCTGGCCTTCGGCCTCGTGATGCACCAGGTGCTGGCCGGCAACGTGCCGCTGGACGAGCCCGATGTCGCCAGGGTGGTGGGTCGCCTGCCGCCGTTCGGCCACGAGATGGTGCGCCTGCCGTGGACGGTGCCGCGCCCGATCGCCGAGCCCCTGCGCGCCATTGTCAACCGCGCCACCGACCGCCAGGAGCGCCAGCGCTATCGCAGCGCCCGCACCTTCGAGCGCGCGCTGGAGGGCTGGCTGGAGGCCACCAGCGACCAGGACGCCGGCCCCATCACGCTGCTGCTGGGCCGCATGCGCAGTGTCGGCCTGCTGCCGGCGATGCCCGGTGGCGCCGAACGCGCGGCGCGCCTGGCGATGCTCGAGGCGAGCCACACGCACGAGCTTTCCAGCGTCGTGCTGCAGGACTTCGCGCTGTCTTTCGAGATGGTGCGCATGGTCAACTTCGCGCAATCGCAGGCCGGCAACAGCGGCAGCGGCGCCGTGCTGGCCATCCATCGAGCCATCGCGATGGTGGGGCTGGACGGCGTGCGCCAGGCGGCCCTGTCGCTGCGCCCGTGGCCCGGGCCGCTGAACGACGAGGCCGCCAACGCGCTCAACGCGCTGATGGGGCGCGTCAAGCGCGCCGGCGCCGTCGCGCAGACCCTGCAGCCGGCCGGCTACGACCCGGAGGTGGTCTACCTCATCACGGCCCTGCAGAATCTCGGCTGGCTGGTCGTGCAGTACCACTTCCCCGACGAGGCGGCGCAGATCCGCCGCCTGATGCAGCCCGTGGCATCGCAGAAGGCCGGGGAGCCGGACGAGCAGGGCATGACCTCCGAAGGCGCCTCGTTCGCCGTGCTGGGCATCGACATCGACGCGCTCGGCTCGGCCGTGATGCACCACTGGGGCCTGGACGATGGCGTGCAGCAGATGGTGCGGCGCGCGCCGCCCACCGGCCCGATCCACACGCCCACGTCCGACGTCGACATGCTGCGCCTGGTGGCCAGCTGCGCCAACGACGTGCTGGACGCGGTGGCGCTGCCTTCGCGCCAGGCGATTCCCGCGGTGCAGCGGGTGGCCCAGCGCTACGGCCGCGCGCTGGACATCACGCTCAAGGACATCCAGGACGCGCTGCAGCCCCCATCGGCCAAGCCCGATCGGACGGACGCGTGACGCGCGCGCTCTCTCACCCTGGAGACGCGACGTGAGCGCCGTGCCCGTTCCGCGCGGCGGCGGCGGCGCGCGCCGCGTCGGCCGCTTCGAGCTGCGCGGCGAGCTCGGTCGCGGCGCGCAGGCCACCGTGTGGCTGGGCTACGATCCGCGCCTGCAGCGCGAGGTGGCGGTCAAGGTCATCAATCCCGACGCCGACGCGGCGTCGGTGGCCCAGTGGCTCGACGAGGCGCGCGCCGTCAGCCGCCTGGCCCATCCCAACATCGTGCCGGTGTTCGAGGCCGACCAGGACGGCGCCGTCTCGTTCATGGTGTTCGAGTACGTCACCGGCCCCACGCTCACGGAGCTGCAGAAAAAGCGCGGCAAGCTGCCCCAGCGCGAGGCCGCGGCGCTGATGCGCGACGTCCTCGACGCGATCGCCGCGGCGCACGCGCAAGGCATCGTGCACCGCGACCTCAAGCCCTCCAACATCCTGATGGATGCGCAGGGTCGCCCGCGCGTGATGGACTTCGGCATCGCGGCGCGCGTCTCCGCCAAGCACGACGGCCGCGTCGCCGGCACGCCGGGCTACATCTCGCCCGAGGCGGTCGGCGGCGCAGCGCCGCACCCGCTGATGGACGTGTTCGCAGCCGGCATGATGCTGGGGCAGTTGATCTGCGGCCGTCCGCTGCTGATGGAGCGCGACCCGTTCCGCGCGCTGGAGCGTACCCAGAAGGAAGACATCGTCTGGCCCGCCGAGATGGTGGACGCGAAGACGGGCAAGGACAGCACCGACGACGCCTTGCGCGCGCTGGTGATGCGCGCGGTCTCGCGCGACCCGTCGCGCCGGCCCGAGTCGGCCGCCGCGTTCCGCAACGCGCTGCACGAATGGCTGGACCCGGCCCCCGTGGGCGCCGACGGCGGCGATCGCGCGACGCTCGAGTTCCTGCTGCGCCGCATGCGCCACAAGAGCGACTTCCCGGCGCTCTCCGACGCCGTGGTGCGCATCCAGCGCGTGACGCAGTCGGAGGACGCCAGCATCGGCGGCGTCACCGACGAGATCGTGCGCGACGTGGCGCTCACCAACAAGCTGCTGCGCATGGTCAACACGGCGCACTTCCGCAATGCCGGCGCCGGCACCATCGCCTCCGTGCCGCGCGCCGTCTCCCTGGTGGGCCTGGCAGGCATCCGCACGATGGCGCTGTCGCTGGTGCTGCTGGAGCACATGCAGGACAAGTCGCATGTCGCCCGACTGAAGGAGATGTTCGTCATGGCGATGATGACGGGCACCCTGTGCGACGAGCTCACGCCGTCGGCCAAGGCGCACGACGAGCCGTTCCTGGCGGGCATGATGTCGCAGCTCGGCCGCATGCTCACCGAGTTCTATTTCCCCGAGGAGGCGGCGCTGATCCGCAGCCGCGTGGAGCCCGCGTGGCAGCGCGGCGAGTGGTCGCAGTCCATCGAGGATCGCGCCGTCGGCGAGGTGCTGGGGCTGTCGTACGAGCAGCTGGGCGTGGGCGTGACCAAGGTGTGGGGCCTGCCCGACTCGCTGCGGCGCGCCATCGCGCGGCCCGAGGGCGCGCCGCCGTCGCGCAGCGTGGAGCCGGCCGCCGAGCGCTTGCGCTGGTGCGTGCAGGCCGCAGGCGAGCTGGCGCAGGCGCTGATGCAGGTGTCGGCCACGGCGGCACCGTCGCGCATCGCGGCGATCGGCGAGCGCTTCTCGCGCGCGCTGAACCTGCCCAAGGACCAGTTCGAGGCCGCGGTGCGCAGTGCGCAGTCGCACCTGCAGTCGATGTCCAACGACCTCGGGCTGGACCTGAAGGCCGACTCCAAGGCGCGCCGGCTGCTGCCGCAAGCGCTCGAAGTGCCCACCGGCAACCACAACCCCGCCACCGTGGTGATGCCGGCTGCCGGCCCGGCCGTCGAGAGCGACGCCACGATGGTCTTGCCCGCCGGCGAACGTCCGGGCGCCGTCGCGGCCGCTGCTGCGCAGGTGTCGGCCACGGCCACCGCCCGCATGCTGGCGCTGGAAGAGGGCATCTCCAGCATCACCAGCGCGCTGGCCGGCGACAGCTTCAAGTTGAACGAGGTGCTGCGCACGATCCTGCAGACCATGCACGTCGCGCTGGGTTTTCGCTGTGTCGTGTTCGCCTTGCGCGACCAGAAGACCGGCGTCATCACCGGCCGGCTGGGCCTGGGCGCGGCGGCGGCGGCGCTGTCGGCGCAGTTTCGCGTGGACGTCAATCCGAACGGCCCCGTCGACCTGCTCACGGTGGCCTGCAAGAAGGCCGCCGACACGCTGATCTCGGATGCGTCGGCCGACAACGTGCGCACGCGCCTGCCCACCTGGCTGCAGCGCGAGGCCGACGCGCGCAGCTTCGTGCTGCTGCCGCTCACGATGAAGAGCGCGCCCTTCGCGCTGATCTACGCCGACTGCGCCACCGCCGGCGGCATCGTGCTGGGCGACCGCGAGCTGAGCCTGCTGCGCACGCTGCGCAACCAGGCGGTGATGGCGTTCAAGACGGCGGGGTAGGCGCGGGCGGGCAGGGCAGCACGCCCGGTGCCGTCGCGCCGCCTACCTCCCAGCGGATGTTGGCGAACGACGCCGCGAACGCGTGCTGCGTGGCGATGGCGAACGGCGACTCCACCGCCGTGAAGTCGGCGCCGTGCTCGACGAAGCACTGCAGCGGGATGCGCAACGTCGACTTCCGGTGCAGCGGCAACACGCGCAGCACCTGCGTCACGTCGAGCCGCCCCGAGCACGGAAAGCCGCAGTCGACGCGCAACTGCACGGGACCGGTGGACGCCTGCTCGACGACCAGGTCGAACGCGAGCGCCGCCTGCGCGCCCAGGAAGCCGCCGAGATCGCGCGACTTCGGCGAGTACGCCGCGAACTGGGCGTCGCCCGAGAACGTCACCTGGCGTGCATCCTGCTGCACGTCGATCTGCGTGGTCTCGGCCTTCGCGAAGCCGTCGGTGGTGGTGATGACCGCGTTCGGGTCGTCGCCCAGCGGCACGATCCAGTTCACGGGCGAGCCCAGGACGAGCCGGAAGTCCGGGTTCTCCACCTGCCGCAGGATCACCAGGTCGTCGACGGCGGTGGCCGCCGGACCGCCGCAGCGCGCGGGCTGGGGCGATTCGTCGAGCTTGCCGAGCCCGGCATGCGGCGTCGCATACGTCAGGCCGTATCCATAGGCGAACAGCGGGTTGTAGTCGGCATCGCCGCGGTTGAAAGCGGTCTGGCAGGCCGAGCGCGGCCACGAATAGGACAGCCGGCCCTGGAAATCGGAGGTGCCACCGTCGGCATGGCGGAACACGACGTCCGTGATGCCTTTGCCCTCGGTGCCCGGCAGCCACGCGGCGACGAAGGCATCGCTGAGGTCGATCTCGCGGTTCACCCACAGCGGGCGGCCGCTCAGCAGCACGGTGACGACGGGCGTACCGCGGCCGCCGACGCGCTGCAGCACGGCCAGGTCCTCGGGATGGCGGCGCGCGTGCTCCAGCGTGCCGGAGCCCCGGATGTCGCCGGCGCCTTCGGCGTAGGGCGTCTCGCCGATCACCGCGATCACGGCCCGGTAGGCGCGGACATCGACGTCCTTCGCATCGGCCGAGTACGTGACGTCGGCGACGCCCACGGCGTCGCGCACGGCCGCGAGGATCGAGTTGCCGACGGGGTAGTCGGCGTTGGTCGTGCCGGTGCCCTGCCAGGTGATGGACCAGCCGCCGGCCAGGTCGGGCAGGCTGTCGGCGGCGCGACCGACCACGAGCACGCGGCCGCGGCGCGCCAGCGGCAGGGTGGCGCGGTCGTTCTTCAGCAGGACGAGGGACTTCGCGACGGCCTCGCGCGCGAGGGCGCGCGGGTTCGCCGCCGCTGCGTCCTGCGCGCCCGGGCGCCGCGAGGGCCGGGTCGAGACGCTGGCGCCGTCGACCACCCGGAACAGCCCGGCCCGCATCTTCACGCGCAGGATGCGGGTGACGGCGTCGTCGATGCGCGCCATCGGGATCTCGCCGGCCTGCACCGACGCGATGGTTTGCGCGATGAAGTCCTTCCAGGCGAGCGGCACCATCACCATGTCGACGCCGGCGTTGATGGCGGCGGGGCACGACGACGCGGTGCACGACCGGGTCTTGCCCTGCGCGTCCACCCAGCTCACCTGGGCGATCGCGTCCCAGTCGGTGACGACGAAGCCGTCGAAGCCCCAGCGCGTCTTCAGCACGTCGGTGAGCAGGTAGGGGTTGCCGGTGTTCCTGACGTTGGCGAAGGCGAGCGTGCGGCCGCGGTCGTCGCGACCCGTGAACGTCCAGCTGTTGAACGAGGCCATCACCGTCTGCACGCCGGCGGCCAGCGCCGAGACGTAGCCCGCGCCGTGCACGCGCAGCAGGTCGGCCGCGCTGGCCTTGTTCTCGCCCTGGTCCATGCCCAGGTCGGTGCCGCCGTCACCCAGGAAGTGCTTGGCGGTGGCGACGATGGTGGGCCGGCCGGCGGCGTCGAAGCGGCCCTGCAGGCCGGTGACGTAGCGACCTGCGTAGGCGGCGACGATGGCCGGATCCTCCGAGAAGCCTTCGTAGGTGCGGCCCCAGCGGTCGTCGCGCACCACGGCCAGGGTGGGCGCGAACGTCCAGTCGATGCCGGTGGCGCGCACCTGGCGCGCGACGGCCGCGCCGATGCGCTCCACCAGCGCCGGGTCGCGGGCGGCGCCCAGCCCGATGTTGTGCGGGAACAGCGTCATGCCGTAGACGTTGTTGTCGCCGTGGACGGCGTCGGTGCCCCAGATCACGGGCACCTTCACCGCCATGTCGGTGCCCATGGACGCGTCCCACCAGCCGTCGGCCAGCGCGAGCCAGTCGGCGCGCGAGGCGTGCTTGTCCTTGTTGGGCCACGCGCCGCCGCCGTTGAGCACCGAGCCGATGTAGAACTGCCGCACCTCGGCCGGCGTGACCGCGCGGATCTCGGGCTGCGTCATCTGTCCGACCTTCTGGGCCAGCGACATGCCGGCGACGATGGCTCGGATGCTGGCTTCCTGGGCCTCGTCGCGGGGAAGGGCGCTGCGGATGGGCGCGGTCGGCGGCTCGGCGGCGCCCGGTGCGGGCGCCAGCACTGCCAGCGCCGCGAGCACGCAGGCGCCGCGCAAGCTCGATGACGGCATGGAGTCTCCTTGATCTTTTCCTGCGTGAGTTTGGAACCGATTCCAATCTCCGTGCGTGGACTCTATCCGCTTGCGCGCGATCGGGTCAACCAGTCCCCGCTTGCCGGCGTGGATCCTGCGAGTTCGCGCAGGATGACGCCGAGGTTTCCTGGCCGCGGGCGGATCAGTCCCGCGACGGCCCCACCAGCGCCTTGCGCTGTTTCGTGTAGGCCCACCACGGCGCGGGCGGCGCGCCGTTCATGAAATCGACTACCGCCAGCAAGGTGTCCAGCACGCACGGGTCGTGGCGCTGGCCGGTGGCCGTGCAGAGCGCGCGATAGAGCTGCAGGCCGTCGCGGCCCTTCAGCGCCTGGGGCGTGTGGATGTCCAGCCGGCGCAGGTCGCCGGCCATAGCAGGGCCGACGTTGGGCAACTGCTCCAGCGCCAGGCACTCGTCGGCCGTCGCCGCCTTGGGCGATTTCATCGCCAGGCGCGAGGTTGGGCGCGACAGCGAGCCCATGGCGCGACCGTCAGCTCGTCATGTTGTTGCGCACCAGGCCCACCGCGATGCCTTCGAGCTCGAAATCGACGTCGCCGAAGGGCACGATGATGGGCTGGAAGTCGGGGTTCTCGGGCAGCAGCTCGATGGTGGTGCGGGTGCGGCGGAAGCGCTTGACCGTGACCTCGTCGCCCAGGCGCGCGACCACGATCTGGCCGTTGCGCGCCTCGCGGCTCTTCTGCACCGCCAGCAGGTCGCCGTCGATGATGCCGGCATCGCGCATGCTCATGCCCTTGACCTTGAGCAGGTAGTCGGGGCGGCGCGGGAACATCGAGGCCTCGAGCAGGTAGGTCTGCTCCACGTGCTCCTGCGCGAGGATGGGGGAGCCGGCGGCCACGCGGCCCACCAGCGGTAGCGAGAGCTGCGACAGGCTGGGCAGCGGCAGCGAGTACTGCTTGCCGCGCGCCTCGTTGAGCGCGCGCAATGTGTCAGACTTCAGCCGGATGCCGCGCGAGGTGCCGCCCACCAGCTCGATGACGCCCTTGCGGGCCAGCGCCTGCAGGTGCTCCTCCGCCGCGTTGGCCGACTTGAAGCCCAGTTCGTTCGCGATCTCGGCACGTGTCGGCGGCGCGCCGGTGCGTTCGATCGCGCTCTGCACCAGATCGAGGATCTGCTGCTGGCGGGCGGTGAGCTTCGGCGATTCGACTTCCATGGCGTCTCCAGCCGCCTGGGAACTCGCGTCCCGCGGGCGGTATCTGTTTGTTCATACAGGGTGTATTTTTATCCAAGGTTGCCAAGAATGCAAAGCCCCATGCCGCTTGTCGTGATTCTCGCCACGGGCGGGACGATCGCCGGCACCGCCTCCAGCAGCACCGACACCACCGGTTATCGCGCCGGCGCGCTGGGCGTCGAGGCCCTCATTGCCGCCGTGCCGGCGCTCGCCGACCACCGTCTCGAGTCCGAATCGGTGGCGGCCATCGACAGCAAGGACATGGACGTCGCCACCTGGCAGCGCCTGGCCGCCCGCGTGGCGCACCACGTCGGCCGCCCCGAGGTGGCCGGCATCGTGGTCACGCACGGCACCGACACGCTGGAGGAGACCGCGTACTTCCTGCAGCGCGTGCTCGCCCCGGCCAAGCCCGTGGTGCTGACCGCGGCCATGCGACCGGCCAGCGCGCTGTCGCCCGACGGCCCGGCCAACCTGCTGGACGCCGTGACGGTGGCCGAATGCGCCGACGCGCGCGGCGTCAGCGTGGTGTTCGCCGGCGCGGCCTGGGCCGCGGTGGGGCTGCGCAAGGTGCACACCCTGCAGACATCCGCATTCGCCGGCAGCGACTGCGGCCCGATCGCCCGGCTCGAAGGCGGCACGCTGCGCCGGTTCCGCGCCTGGCCCGAGGGCGAGGCGCTGGGGCTCGCGCGCATCGCGGCGCCGGCGCAGGCCTGGCCGCGGGTCGAGATCGTGCTCAATCACTCGGGCGCCGATGGCCGGCTGGTGGACGCGGTCGTGGCCGCCGGCGCGGCCGGCCTGGTCGTCGCGGGCACGGGCCACGGGACGACCAGCGCACGGCTGGCCGACGCGCTTGCCCGGGCGCGCGACGCGGGCGTGCGCGTGACGCGGGCGAGCCGCTGCGCCTTCGGACCGGTGTTGCCGCGCGACGCACAGGACACCGAGGCCGCAGGCGAGCTCAGCGCGGTGCAGGCGCGGGTCGAACTGCAGCTGGCGCTGCTTGCCGCAGCTTGAGCTTCAGTGATCGCCGGGCAACGGCTGCGCGCTGCGCGCGAGCTGCTGCCCGTCCGACACCGCCTTGGCGATCTGCTCGGCCGACAGCGTGGCGCCCATGCGCTGGGCGACGCCGTCGCCGTTGACCAGACCGTTCGCCGTCGCTTCGTCGAAGCGCTGGCGGCAGTCCATGTAGGCCACCCAGTAGGTGAGGGCGCGCGCACGATCCTGTTCAACGCCCAGCCCGGACTCGTAGCCGTCGACGCGGCTCTCCAGCGAATCGGAGTCGCAGGTGTGCACGCCGGCCTCGAGCGCCGCGTCCACGCGCTGCTTCCAGGCCGCGTTCTCCGGCGCCGAAATGTCAGTGCTGGTGCTGGCGCTGGTGCCAAGCCCGTCCGGGCCTTCCTTGAGCATCTCGGCGGCGGCATGGTGCACGCCCGCGAGCGCGGCGCGCTCGAGCCAGCGCAGGCGGCTCTGGATCTGGTCGGAGGCGATGTCGCCGCAGGCCTGCTGGGTGGTGGGCAGCATGCCGCGGTCGCCGGGCAGGATGTGGTTGGCCATCCAGCCCTCGTGGTCGCGCGCCCAGATGCAGGCGGTGACCAGCTGGTAGGCGGCGAAGGCGTCGACCGGATCGCTGGAGCGACTCAGCCGGTCCACCTTCTGCGACAGCGACTCGTAGGGGCTGGCGGCGCGCGGCGGCGCGACAGGGGCGCTCGGGGCCGGCGCGAGCGAGGCGATGCGTTCGGTCGTCGTCGCCAGCGTCGGCGGCGCCGCGGGCATGGTCGTCACGGCGGCCGCCGTCCCCTGGCCCAGCCCGTAGATCAGCGCGCCGCCCACGAGGACGGCCGCCAGGGTCGACGCGACGAGAAACAGGTGGCGATGGTGCACTGCGGGATGATAGGGGACGGGTCGCCCCTGCGCAGGCCGCGAAAACGCGGAGGCCCGCGCGCGGCGGGCCTCGTCGGTGACATTCTGCGCGGCTGGGCCGCCGGGATCAGACCACCGTCAGCGAGACGTCGATGTTGCCGCGGGTGGCGTTCGAGTACGGGCACACCTTGTGCGCGGCGTCGACCAGCGCCTGGGCCGCGGCCTTGTCCATGCCCGGGATCGAGATGCGCATGTCGACCTTGATGCCGAAGCCGCCGGGGATCGGGCCGATGCCCACGTCCGACGTGATCGAGACTTCGCTGGTCAGCGCGATCTTCGGGCCACCGGTCATGCCGGAGGCGACGGCCTTCATCGCGCCGATGAAGCAGGCCGAGTAGCCGGCTGCGAACAGCTGTTCCGGGTTGGTGCCGGGCTTGCCGTCGCCGCCCAGTTCCTTGACCGTGGTCAGCGTGACGTCGAGATTGCCGTCGGACGACTTGGCGGTGCCGGTACGGCCGCCGGTGGCGGTGGCGGTGGCGGTGTAGAGGATCTTTTCGGGTGAGGCCATGGTGAGCTCCTTGGGGTGGTGGGACGCGGCATGCCGGCCGCGCCGGGGGTGAATCAGTGTTCCAGGTGATGGGTAAGGGCGTCGCGCACGGCGGTGAGCTGGCGCGTGAGGTCGACGATCCCGGACAGTTCGCAGCCGGAGGCGCGGCCGATCTCCTGCGGCACCTTGCGCGCCCGCACTTTCAGCTGCCGGCCCGCGGGTGTCAACCGGACGATGACACGCCGTTCGTCCTGCGTATCCCGCTCGCGGCTGAGCTGTCCCTGTGCCTCCAGGCGCTTGAGCAGTGGCGTCAGGGTGCCGGAATCGAGTGCCAGCCGGTCGCCCAGCGCGCTCACCGTCAGGCTGTCGGCTTCCCACAGCGCCAGCATCACCAGGTACTGCGGGTAGGTCAGGCCCAGTGGCGCCAGCAGCGGCTTGTAGACCTTGGTCATCGCCAGCGAGGCCGAGTACAGGGCGAAGCACAGCTGCTTGTCGAGCGCGAGCCAGGCGTCGGCGGCGTGCGGGGTGGCGGTGCTGGTGCGGGGCATGGGATGAAATATAGCGCGCATTTAAATTGCGCACAATTGAAATGGTCTTTGCAATCCGCCGGCGTCGCGGCGAACGTCAGAGCTTGGGGATCCGGATCCGCGAGATCATCAGCGATCCGGAAACCGCGAACATCAGCACCAGCGGATGGAAGCGGAAGCCGCCGAGCTCGGTCATGCCCAGCCACAGCGCGTCGCCCACGCTGCCCTGCGCCGCGGCGATGCCCAGCACCACCACCAGCAGCAGCGACGTGGGGATGGGCGTGCCCTCGAAGTACTTCACCTTGTCGCCGCCGCCGGACAGCTTGACCGCGGTGATGTTGTAGCGCGCCAGGCGCGACACGCCGCACACCACGAAGAACACGAGCACGATGCGGTCCCACAACCCCTGCATGCCGCAGCCGTAGGCGATGGCCGCAGGGGCGACTCCGAACGAGATCACGTCGGCCAGGGAGTCGAGCTCGCGCCCGAGCTCCGAGCTCTGCTGGCGCCAGCGCGCCACGCGCCCGTCCAGCACGTCGAACACGAGCGCCGCCGGGATCAGCCAGCACGCGAAGTAGATGTGGCGCACGTCGCCCGTCTGCAGGAACGTCATGGCGGAGAACAGCGCACCGACGCCGCAGAAGGCGTTGGCGAGCGTGAACCAGTCCGCTAGGTGGAACTCGCGGATCATCGAGAAGGGCTTCGGCTTGTCCATGGACGCAGGATACGGCAGGACGGCATGTCCCGGAACGCGTGGCGAGACGAACCCGCCCTGGACCGGCGCGGACGCGCGACGATGTCCTACGAGGCGGGCGCGGCCCTGCCGCGTCGCCAGGAGCCCGGGGTGACGCCGGTCCAGCGCTTGAACGCACGCGTGAACGACGTCTGCTCCGAGTAGCCCAGCTTGTTGGCGACCTCCACCAGCGCGAGATGCGGGTTGCAGAGCAGGCGCGCGGACTCCTCGCGCCGGAAGCCGTCGACGATGTCGGTGAAGCTGCATCCGCCTTCCGAAAGACGGCGTTGCAGCGTGCGCTCGGACACGCCCAGCAGGCAGGCGATTCGCGAGGGATCCGCGCCGCCTTGCCCGAGTTCAGCTCGCAGGCGAGCGCGTATGGCGGAGACCAGTGGCACGTCGTCACTGCGAGCCAGCTGGAGGTGTCGAGCGAGCTGCTTGAGCGTCGCGTGCAGGAACGGGTCCGCGCCGGTCACCGGCAGCGCCCATCCCGCGCTGTCGATGAGCATCTCCGCGACTGGAAAGTCATGGACGACCGGGGCCCGGTACAGGTCGGCGCGCACGCTGTCGTGCGTTGCCGCAGGCACCGGCAGCCCGACCCGCAGCGGCTTGAACGCGCCGCCAGTGACATGGCGCAACCGGCTCGCCACGCAGGCCAGCGTGAACTCGTGCACCCGCGCCTCCAGGCCCGGCGCCGCGCGCACGCGGATCGCGTGCAGGCCGCCTTCCAGCGACTCGCACTCCAGCCGGGTATCGCTGGCGAGCATCGCGAAATGAAGGATCGCCGACTCGCAGCTTCCCGCCACGGTGTCGGCGCTCCCCACGAGGTAGTCGAGCACGCCGAAGGCGCCGAACGGGATGGCCATGGCCAGGGCGGTGGGCAATCCGGGACGACGAAACTGCGATGTCGCCTCTTCCCACATGGCCTCGTAGGCCTGCACCGGCACCAGCGCGTCCGGGCCCTCGGGGAGCGTGCCGATCCGCGCCCGCAGACCGGCGGTGGCGAGGCCGAGGGCGTCCAGGCCCGCCAACTGGAGGGCGAGCACCTGCGCGGGCAGGAGATTCATCGACAAGGCTTCATGGCGTCAATTGCTCAGTGTTTGGCGAGCGGTGGCAAGCCGTGCGGCCTGTCGAATCGTAGGATGACATCTGCCGTCGCGCATGTGCCACGGTCGATCAATATACAGAGGATAGCCACTCATGAATCCCGCAATGGACGCCATCCCGCCGGCCCGCGCAGGCCGGCCGAGAAACGCCTATGTCCGGGCGCTGGGGCGCCTGGCCGCCGCGTTGTTGTGCGTCATCGTGCCGTTCGCGCTCGTCGCCATCCCGTTCAACCTGTTCGCGGTGAACCCGCTGATCAGGAAGCTGGGCGCGGTCCTGCTGGCCGGCGCGGTGCTCGGAGGCTACGGCGCCTACGTCCGCGTCGTCGAGCACCGCGGCGCCCGCGAACTGGGATTGACGAGGGTGGACGTTTCCTTGCTGCTGCAGGGGATGCTGCTCGGCTCGGCCTTGCTCTGCTCGACGCTCGGCCTCCTGTGGTCCGTGGGCGCGTACGAGGTGATCGGCCATGGCTCCTGGCACGATCCGCTGCTCGCCATTCCGGGCTTCCTGCTCGGAGCGGTGCTGGAGGAAGTCGTCATTCGCGGCATCCTGTTCCGCATCGCGGAGCAGGCCGTCGGAACGTGGATCGCGCTTGTCGTTTCCGCGGTCGTCTTCGGCGCGCTCCACCTGCACAATCCCGGCGCGACCTGGTTTTCGGCCATCGCCATCGCGATGGAAGCCGGCGTGATGCTCGCGGCCGCGTTCGTGCTGACCCGAAGCCTCTGGTTCTGCATCGGCATCCACTTCGCCTGGAACTACCTGCAGGGCGGCATCTTCTCCATTTCCGTCTCGGGGGGTGCAGCCAAGGGCTGGCTGACGGGGCGAATGACCGGCAGCGACTGGCTGACGGGCGGCGCCTTCGGCGTGGAGGCCTCCCTGGTGGCATGGGCCGTCTGCACGCTGGCCGGGTTCGGCCTGCTGGCCGCGGCGTCGGCCCGAAGACGCACCGTTGCGCCGCATTGGCGGAGAGCCGGCGCGCCGCTGGCAGGTGACGACCCGCGGCGCGATCAGGCGCCGAGTACCTTCGTGCCGAGGCGGTCATGATGCGCTCCCTTCCGCGGACCGGCATAGTGCTCCCCATCCTGGCGGAGACCGCGCTGGCCGTGCTGTTCGTCCGGACGTTCGCCCGGTAAGCTGCACCGGCAGATCCACAATCGGGGCCCTCGCGCCCGCAGGAATCGCATCCATGACCATGCCTTCGCGCCAGACCGTGCTCCTGCTCGAGAAGTTCGGCGGCCCCGAACAGCTGATCGTCACCGAGGCGGACGTTCCCGAACCCGCGCCGGGCGAGGTGCTGGTGAAGGTGCTTGCCGCGAGCGTCCAGTTCACGGACGTGATGCTGCGCAAGGGGCGCTATCCGGACCTGAAGGACAAGCCGCCCCTGGTGCTTGGCTACGACCTCGTCGGCGAGATCGTGAAGCTGGGCGCCGGCGTCCAGTCTTTGCGCGTGGGCCAGCGGGTCGCCGACCTGACGACGACGGGTTGCTACGCGCAGTTCCGCACCTTGAAGGCGGATCGGGTCACGCTGGTCGACCCGGCGCTCGATCCGGCCGAGGCGACCGCCCTCGTGCTGAGCTGGACGACGGCGTACCAGCTCCTGCACCGGGACGCCAAGGTGAAGAAGGGAGATCGGCTGCTCGTGATCGGTGCCGCGGGAGCGGTTGGCCAGGCCCTGGTTGCGCTGGGCAGGCTGGCGGGCTGCGAGGTCTGGGGCACGGCACGATCACGCCATGCCGAGCTGGTGCGCGAATGCGGTGCGACGTACGTCGACCGCGACGGTGCCGACTACGCCACGCTGCTGGCCGAGGGCTTCGACGCCGTGTTCGACGGCGTCGGCGAGCAGGGCTTCTCGAGATCCTGGCGTGCGGTCGGCCCATGCGGCCACCTGTCGGCATTCGGCGTCTCGGCGGCCATCCAGGGCGATATCCCGTTCGCGCGTGTGGGCCTCTGGTTCGCGAAGCTGTGGGCGTGGAACCACTTCGCAGGCCGGCGTTCCACGAGCTTCTACTCCATCACCGCGATGCGCAAGAAGCGCTTCGAGTGGTTTCTGGCCGACCTCGCCCAACTCATCGCGCTCGCGCGCCGCGGTGCGATTCGCCCCCGCATCGCCGAGTGCATCGGGTTCAGCGACGTCGCGAACGCGCATCGGCGGCTGGAGAGCGGCGGCGTCGAAGGCAAGATCGTGCTGCTGCCCAATCTCCAGCAACTTTGACATCAAGGGCAGGACCATGCGCACGATCGGCTTGATTGGCGGGATGAGCTGGGAATCCAGCGCCGAAAACCATCGGCTCGTCAATGTCGGTGTTCGCGACAGGCTGGGGCCGTTGCGCTCGGCGTCGCTGCTGATGCACAGCGGCGACTTCGGACCCATCGCCGTGGCGCAGCGCGAAGGCCGCTGGAGCGACGCCGGCGGCATCCTGGCGGGCGCGGCCAGGAGCCTGGAGGCCGGCGGCGCGCAGTGCAGCGTGCTGTGCACGAACACCCTGCACAGGGTTGCGGCGCAGATCGAGGCGGCGGTCGCCATTGCGTTCCTGCACATCGCCGGTCCGTCTCGACACCACGGCACTGCACGCCGAAGCGGCCGTCTCGTTCGCCCTGCACTGGACGGCTCGGCGCGAGGCGCCGGCGGCTACAGCACCTCGAACACGCTGTAGACCGGCCCGTCCGCACGCCGTTGTCCCGTGCCGACCGCCACGACGTGGTTGAGCCAGTCGTACTGCCGCGCGGCCGTCTCGAACTGGACGATGGTGCGGAAATAGATCTCCGACGGATCGACCACCTCGCCGCGGTCGACCCGCGCGATCACGTCGGGCGTGCCATGGCGGATGCCGCGGTAGGTCATCGCGACGTGTGCACCGTCGGTCGTCTGCAGGATGAGGCGGACATCCAGCGCGACGCTGCCGTCGGCGCGCAACGTCTGCCAGTCGCTCCCGCCATCCATCACGGTGCCCGAGAGCCTTTCGCCGTCGAAGGACCCGCCGGTGACGACGCCGATGCGGCGGCCCGCGCCCGGGGTGGCGATGACCGGCATCGGGCCGCGCACGGCCAGGCGCACGGCCAGCAGGGGCCGCGTGCGAACCTCGCGCAGGGCGGGCGGCAGGGAATCGGTGACGGGCGTGTCGGACATCGCGATCGGCTCCAGGTGCAAGGATGAAGCAGGACGATACGCCGCGCCGCGTTCCGTTGCCGGCCGCGGGACTTCAGCTCTCCTCGGCCTCGATCACCAGCCGCACCCGGCGCGCCTGCCACGCCTCGGTCTTGACGGCGATGCGCAGCGACTCGCCTGCGGGCAGCTCGCGCCGGAAGTGGTAGTCCATCGAGTCGGCGTGGTCCGGGTTCTCGGTGGGCGCGCGGCGCGTCCACTCGAGGTTGCCGTCGACGTCCACGCGCATGCCGTGCGAGGCGCCGTCGGCCAGCCGCCTCACGACGAGGCGGCAATCGATCTCGAAATGTCTCGTGCGAAACGAGTCGGCCGGAATCACCAGGGTGGCGACGTCGGCGTCGCCGGCGTCGACGTGCCAGCGCTCGGGCCTGACGCAGGACTTGCTCTTCATGGGGCGGCACCATAACGCAACGGCGCCGCCCCGTTGGTTACAGGGCCGACTTCACGACCCGGTAAACTCCGCCGTTTTGCGTGTTCCGACGCGATGGTTGCCGACTCCACAGTGATTCCGTTTGCGTTCGAACTGAAAGACCTCAGCCTGCCGCTGGTCACCGTGGTGCTGCACCAGGCCGACCCGGCCGTCCTCGCCGACGAGCTGCAGCAGCGCCTGGGCGACACCCCCAACTTCTTCGACGACGACCCGGTCGTGCTCGATCTCGCGCCCGTGCGCGAGCGCGAGGACGCGGTTGCGTTCGACGCCATCGTGGCGGCGCTGCGCGCGCATCGCATGCGGCCCGCGCTGGTCACCGGCGGCAGCGCGGCGCAGATGGCCGATGCGCTCGCGGCCGGGCTGCCCGCAGCGCCCGCGGCCATGCCGGCGCCCAGGCCGCGCACGGTCGAGGTGGAGGTGATCCGCGAGGTCGAGGTCGTGCGCGAGGTGCCCCTGCACGTGCCCACGCTGGTCGTCGACAAGCCCTTGCGCTCCGGCCAGCAGGCCTACGCCAAGGGGGGCGACCTGGTCGTGCACGCGGCCGTGAACGCCGGCGCCGAGGTGCTGGCCGACGGCAACATCCACGTCTACGGCCCGCTGCGCGGCAAGGCCATCGCCGGCTCACGCGGCAACACCGAGGCGCGCATCTTCACCACCTGCCTCGAACCCGAACTCATCGCCATCGCGGGCGTGTACCGCACCACCGAGACGCCGCTGCCCAAGGACGTGGCCGGCAAGCCCGCGCAGGTGCGGCTCGTCGACGGCGTGCTGGTGATGACCCCGCTCAAGCTCTAACTTCTCACTCAGGATTCCATTCAATGGCAAAGATCGTCGTCGTCACCTCCGGCAAGGGCGGAGTCGGCAAGACCACCACCAGCGCGAGCTTCTCGTCGGGCCTCGCGCTGCGCGGCCACAAGACGGCCGTGATCGACTTCGACGTGGGCCTGCGCAACCTCGACCTGATCATGGGCTGCGAGCGGCGCGTGGTCTACGACCTGATCAACGTGATCAACAACGAGGCCAACCTGCACCAGACGCTGATCAAGGACAAGCAGTGCGAGAACCTGTTCGTGCTGCCGGCCTCGCAGACGCGCGACAAGGAAGCGCTCACCAAGGACGGCGTCGAGCGCGTGCTCAAGGAGCTCGCCGAGATGGGCTTCGAGTACATCGTCTGCGACTCGCCTGCGGGCATCGAGACGGGCGCGCTGCTGGCGATGCACTTCGCCGACGAGGCGCTGGTGGTGACCAACCCCGAGGTCTCGTCGGTGCGCGACTCCGACCGCATCATCGGCATGCTGGGCAGCAAGACGAAGCGCGCCATCGACGGCGCCGAGCCGATCAAGGAGCACCTGGTCATCACGCGCTACAACCCGGCTCGCGTCGAGGAAGGCCAGATGCTGTCCGTCTCCGACATCCAGGAGATCCTGCGCATCCCGCTGATGGGCGTGATCCCCGAGTCCGAGAGCGTGCTGCAGGCCTCCAACCAGGGCACGCCGGCCATCCACCTGAAGGAATCGGACGTGTCCGAGGCCTACACCGACCTCGTGGCCCGCTTCCTGGGCGAGGACAGGCCGATGCGCTTCGTCGACCACGTCAGGGCCGGCTTCTTCAAGCGACTTTTCGGGGGCAAGCAGTGATGTCCCTGTTCTCCTTCCTGCTCGGCGAAAAGAAGAAGACCGCGTCGGTCGCCAAGGAGCGCCTGCAGATCATCCTCGCGCACGAGCGCGGCGGGCGCTCGAAGGCCGACTACCTGCCGGCGCTGCAGCGCGAGCTGATCGCGGTGATCTCGAAGTACGTGTCCATCAATCCCGAGGACATCAAGGTGCACCTGGAACGCCAGGACGACCTCGAGGTGCTGGAGGTGAAGATCGAGCTGCCCGACTCGGCGCGCTGATCCGGGAGCGCCCGGGCCTGATGGTCGCGATGCAGGCCTTGGGCCGGGCCGTCCTCTGCATCAGCGGCATCCTCGGCGCTCTGCTCTCAAGAAACAAAACAGTGTCGGCAGGTCGCCGACGCATCGGCCTCGTCATCCTGCGCGAAGTCGCAGGATCCCCCCCGGGCGAAACGCTTCCAGCTCGTGGATCCTGCGACTTCGCGCAGGATGACAGGCTGGCACTGCGCGTTTGTTCGCGAACACCGGGCACATTCAGGGGCTTGGGATGCTCAGAACGATTCCCAATCGTCGCTCGCGGCCGCCGCGACCGGTTCGGTCGCGTGCGGCGCGGGCCCCGGCGTGCGTGCTGCGCTCGCGGCCGACCCGGGCTTCGCGAGATTGCGCGCGACCGTCGCCTCGGGCCTGGCCGCCGCGGCGGCAGGGCGTTGCGTCTTGACCGCCGGGGCCGCGGCGTTGAGGACATGACCCGACTCATCGCTGGCGTTGAGCTTGAAGACCGAGACCACCTGCGCGAGCTGGGCCGCCTGCACCTTCAGGCTCTCCGCGGCGGCGGCGCTTTCTTCCACCAGCGCGGCATTCTGCTGCGTGACCTGGTCCAACTGGTTGACCGCGTCGCCGATCTGGCCGATGCCCGTGCTCTGCTCCGCGCTGGAGGAGCTGATCTCGCCGATCAGGTCGTTGACGCGGGTGACCTGCGTGACGATCTCGGCCATCGACTTGCCGGCGACGTCGACGAGGCTCGAGCCGCTCTCGACCTTGGACACGCTGGCGCCGATGAGCGACTTGATCTGCTTGGCGGCTTCGGCCGAGCGCTGGGCGAGGCTGCGCACTTCCGAGGCCACGACGGCGAAGCCGCGCCCCTGCTCGCCGGCGCGGGCCGCCTCGACGGCGGCGTTCAGCGCGAGGATGTTGGTCTGGAAGGCGATGCCGTCGATGACGCCGATGATGTCGACGATCTGGCGCGACGCCTGCGAGATCTCCTCCATCGTCGACACCACCTGGCCGACCACGCGACCGCCCTGTGCGGCGGCGACGCTCGCGCTGCTCGCGATCTGCGTGGCGGCGCGCGCGGTGTCGGCGTTCTGCTTGACGGTGGCGGTGAGCTCCTCCATGGAAGCGGCTGTCTGCTGCAGGTTGCTGGCCTGTTCTTCGGTGCGCTGGCTCAGGTCCGCGTTGCCGGCGGCGATCTGGCTGGAGCCGGTCGCGATGGAGTCAGAGCTGTTGCGCACGCGCGAGACGATGGTGACGAGACTGCCGTTCATGCGATGCAGCGCCCGCAGCAGCTGGCTGACCTCGTCGGCGCCGATGGCGACGATGGCGGAGGTCAGGTTGCCCTCCGCGACGGACTCGGCGACTCTCACCGCGCTGCCCAGCGGACGCACGATCGAGCGCGCGATCGCGAAGGCCATCAGGGCGCCCACCAGCACGGCGGCGGCGAGCAGGCCGACGATGGCCAGGCGCGCGCTGGCGTAGGTTTCCTGCGAGGACTTGTAGGCGCCGTCGGCCCCCTTGGTCTGGAAGTCGACATCGCGATCGATCGTGTCGAAGAGCGCGTCGAACGCCGCCTTCGACTCGCCCTGGTAGATGGCGAACGCCTTGTCGTGCGCGTCGGCTGCGGTGTAGTCGATCGCGAAGGCCTGGTCGAGCGCCGCGTAGTAGCGGTCGCGCGCGGCCTCGATTTCGTTGGCGATGGCGCGTTCTTCCGGCGAGTCGACCGTGGCCAGGTAGCCCTTCCACGCTTCGGCGGCCTTCACCTTCGTATCGGCGGCCCGCTTGACCTGCGCTGCCAGGACGTCCGGCTTGGCCGCGACGATGCTCAACGCCTCCGCGCGGCGCAGCACGCTGGCCTGTGTCCGGAAGTCGCCGAGCAGGCGCGTGCCGACCAGCCAGTTCGTCGCCAGCTCGGTGGTGTTCGCGTTGACCCGCGCCAGGCGGCTGACCGAGAAGACGCCGACGACGATCGCGAGCACGAGGACGCTGGCGAAGCCGGCAAGCAGGCGCTGGCCGATTTTCAGGCGGGTGAGGAAGTTCATGACGAAGGCCGGTCCGAGGTTTGCAGAAAGAGGTGCAACCTGATTTCGACACGAAATGAATAAAATGAACTACGCTCGATCGATAGGAAACCTCAACCGGGCCGCGCGCCGCGCGGGCGCCCGAGAATGGCCCCATGCCCCACGCCGTTTCCCTCCTGCGCGCCGCGCGTCTCGCGCGCAGCGCCAAGCCGTTTCTGGCGCGTGGCGGCCCCAAGGGCGAGCGCTGCGCCGGCTGCCGCCTGGTGCCCAGCCACTGCATGTGTGGCGCGCGGCAGGTCGTGCCCACGCGCGCCGGCGTGTGCCTGCTGATGGCCGACATCGAGCCGCTCAAGCCCACCAACACGGGCTGGCTGGTGGCCGACGTCGTGCCCGACACCTTTGCCTTCGGATGGGCGCGCACCGAGGTCGACCCGGCGTTGCTCGCGCTGCTCGCCGATCGCCTGTGGCAGCCGTTCGTGGTGTTTCCCGGCGAGTACGCGGCGTCCGGGCGCGTGACGCGGGAACTGCCGCCCGGCGACGGCCGGCGCCCGCTGTTCATCCTGCTGGACGCCACCTGGAGCGAGGCGCGCAAGATGTTCCGCAAGAGCCCGTACCTGGATCGCTTTCCGGTGCTGAGTCTGGCGCCCGAGCAGGTTTCGCGCTACGTGCTGCGCCGATCGCGCCGCGACGACCATTTCTGCACCAGCGAAGTGGCCACGCTGTGCCTGGCCCTCGCGGGCGACGCGCGTGCCGCCCACGCGCTGGAGGCCACGCTGGACGTGTTCACGCATCACTACGTGCAGTCGCGCCACCAGCTGCCGGTCGAACCCGATGGCGAGGCGCACCGTCGATTGCGTGGATCCGGCGCGCAGTAAGCGCCCTCAGTAAGCGCCCATGAAGTCCTTCTTGCCGATCGCCACGCCGTTGTGGCGCAGGATCGCGTAGGTGGTCGTCACGTGGAAGAAGAACTGCGGCAGGCCGTAGTTGGACAGGTAGGCCTGGCCGCCCAGCTTGCGTTCCTTGGGCGTGCCGGGGCGCAGCACGATCTCGCGCCCCTCGCTGCCGTCGAACTTCGCGGCGTCGAGCGTGCCGATGAAGGCCAGCGTCGTGTCCAGCAAGGCGTCCAGCTCGGCGAAGCTGGCCTCGGTGCCGTCGTGTGCCGGCACGTCGACGCCGGCCAGGCGCGCCGAGACGCCGCGCGCGAAATCGCAGGCGATCTGCACCTGCTTGACCAGCGGGAGCATGTCCGGGAACAGGCGCGCCTGCAGGAAGGCATCGGCCTGCAGCGACTTGGCGACGACCTCGGCGGCCGTCGTCTGCAGGTTCGTCTTCATGGCCGTCAGCAGCTGCTTGAAGACGGGGACGGAGTTCGTGTACATCGGGCTGGTCATGAGGCGTTCCTGGTGGAATGAAAATCGGCGCGGGCGCCGCAGGCGCCGCGCCGGATGTGCGCCATTGTCGCCCTTGCGCTCAGCGCGCCGTCGCCTGGCGCACCGCGTGTTCCCAGTCGGCCATCAGCGCGCCCGCCTGCTCGCGCGACATCGTCGGCAGGAAGCGCCGCTCCACCTGCCACTGCGCGGCCAGTTCGTCGAGGTTGTTGTAGAGCCCGCACGACAGGCCCGCGAGGTAGGCCGCGCCGAGCGCGGTCGTCTCGATCACCCGCGGCCGCACCACCGGGATCCCGAGCAGGTCGGCCTGGAACTGCATCAGCAGGTCGTTGACGCAGGCGCCGCCGTCCACCCGCAGCTCGGCCACCGGCGCGCCGCCCGCGGCCACCGCGTCGAGGCTCATGGCCTGCAGCAGCGCCGCGCTCTGGAACGCGATGCTCTCGAGCGCCGCGCGCGCGATGTGCGCCACCGTGCTGCCGCGCGTCAGGCCCACGATCGCGCCGCGCGCGTCGGCGTCCCAGTAGGGCGCGCCCAGTCCCGTGAAGGCCGGCACGAACATCACGCCGCCCGAGCTGGGCACGCTCTCGGCCAGGCGCTGCACCTCGCCGCTGGCCTGGATGGCGCGCAGGCCGTCGCGCAGCCACTGCACGACGGCGCCGCCGATGAACACGCTGCCCTCCAGCGCGAACTCGGGCGTGGCGTCCAGCTGCGCGGCGCTGGTGGTGATCAGGCCGTTGGTGGAGCTGCGGAACGTGGCGCCGGTGTGCATCAGCATGAAGCAGCCGGTGCCGTAGGTGTTCTTCGCCAGGCCGGGGCGGAAGCATGCCTGGCCGAACAGCGCGCTCTGCTGGTCGCCGGCCACGCCGCCGATGGGGATGGCCGCGCCGAACAGCTCGGGCCGGGTGGCGCCGTACTCGTGGCTGGACGGATGCACGGCGGGCAGCAGCGCGCGCGGCACGTCCAGGATGGCGAGCAGCTCGTCGCTCCAGGTGTTCGTGTGCACGTCCAGCATCAGCGTGCGCGAGGCGTTGCTGACGTCGGTGGCGTGCACTCGGCCACCGGTGAGGTGCCACATCAGCCAGGTGTCGACGGTGCCGAACGCGAGCTCGCCGCGGGTGGCGGCGGCGCGCGCGCCGTCCACGTTGTCGAGGATCCACTTGAGCTTGGTGCCCGAGAAGTAGGCGTCGAGGATCAGGCCGGTCTTCGCGCGGAAGGTCGGCTCCAGGCCCTGTTCGCGCAGCGCCGCGCAGGTGGGCTCGGCGCGCCGGTCCTGCCACACGATCGCGTTGCAGACCGGCTCGCCGGTGGCACGGTTCCACACCAGCGTGGTCTCGCGCTGGTTGGTGATGCCGATGGAGGCGATGTCGGTGGCCGTCAGGCCGGCCTTGGCCAGCGCCGCGCGGGCGGTGGCCAGCTGCGTCTCGAGGATCTCCTTCGGGTCGTGCTCCACCCAGCCCGGACGCGGGTAGATCTGGCGGAACTCGGCCTGGGCCATCGCGAGGATGCGGCCGTGCGCGTCGAACACGATGGCGCGCGAGCTGGAGGTGCCCTGGTCGAGCGCGAGAAGGCAGTGCGGGGCTGTGGTCAAGAGGCGTCCTGTCGACGGGAAAGTGAGAGGCGTGCGACGCCCGGATAATACGGAAGTCGTCCGTCGGCGCCGCAGGGCATCAACCCTGGAGCCGGCGACCTTGTCCCGACGCGCTTCGCGCCTTCACGTGCCCAACATCGATCGTCCCGCCATGCCGGCACTTCCCCCCACCTGCGACGTGCTGGTGGTGGGCGGCGGCATCAATGGCGCCGGCATCGCCCGCGACCTCGCCGGCCGCGGGCTGAAGGTGGTGCTCAGCGAGAAGGACGACCTGGCGCAGGCCACCTCGTCGTCCAGCACCAAGCTGATCCACGGCGGCCTGCGCTACCTCGAGTACAACGAGTTCGCGCTGGTGCGCAAGGCGCTTGCCGAGCGCGAGGTGCTGCTGCGCAGCGCGCCGCACATCATGTGGCCGCTGCGCTTCGTGATGCCGCACGACCCGGGCATGCGTCCGGTGTGGATGATCCGCATCGGCCTGTTCCTCTACGACCACCTGGCCCGGCGCGAGGTGCTGCCCGCCTCGCGCACCGTCGACCTGCGCCGCCACGCCGCCGGCGCGCCGCTGCAGCCGCGCTTCACCAAGGGCTTCGTCTACTCCGACGGCTGGGTGGACGACGCGCGCCTGGTGGTGCTCAACGCGATCGATGCGCGCGAGCGCGGCGCCACGGTGCTCACGCGCTGGCGCTGCCGCGACGCGCAGCGCGCGGCCGACGGCTGGCAGGCGACGCTGGACCACCGGGACGGCGCGTTCCACACCCTGTGGGCGCGGGCGATCGTGAACGCCGCGGGGCCCTGGGCCGCGCAGTTCCTGTCCGAGCACGCGCACCTGAGCCACGGCAAGGCCTTGCGCCTGGTCAAGGGCAGCCACGTCGTCGTGCCCAGGCTGTTCGACCACGACCATGCCTACATCTTCCAGAACCCCGACAAGCGCATCATCTTCGCGATCCCCTACGAGCACGACTTCACGCTGATCGGCACCACCGACGTGGAGCACCACGGCGCGATCGGCGCGGTGAAGATCGACGAGTCGGAGATCCGGTACCTGTGCGAGCAGGCGAGCCGCTACTTCGCCAAGGCCGTCGCGCCCGGTGACGTCGTGTGGACGTACTCGGGCGTGCGTCCGCTGCTGGACGACGAATCGGGCGACCCGTCGGCGGTGACGCGCGACTACTCGCTGGAGCTGGACACCGCGCAGGCGCCGCTGTTGACCGTGTGGGGCGGCAAGATCACCACGTTCCGACGCCTCGCCGAGGACGCGGCCGACCTGCTGATGCAGCCCCTGGGCATGCCGCCTGAGCGCAGTGCCTGGACGCACGGCGCGTTCCTGCCCGGCGGCGACCTGAACAAGTGGATCGGCCCGGCGCGTCGCCCCGACACCGACTTCGAGCGCTTCGAGCAGGCCGTGCGCCGCCGCTATCCGCAGTTCGCGGCCGCCGTGCTGCACCGGCTCGCGCGTGCATACGGCGCGTGCATCGACCGCGTCATCGGCGACGCAGACGCGCCCGGCGCCGAGGTGGCGCCCGGCCTGTTCGAGTGCGAGCTGCACTACCTGCACGACCACGAGTGGGCCCGCAGCGCCGACGACGTGCTGTGGCGCCGCAGCAAGCTGGGGCTTCACTACAGCGCCCAGGAGCGCGTGGCGGTCGCGGCCTGGTGCGCCACGCACTGGGCTCCGTCCGAGGCCTGATCAGGGCGTCTGGAAGAACAGGATCGGCGCCACGCGCAGGTCGCCCACCAGCTCGAACTGGCGGCGGGCCAGGTCGGTGCTCGCGTGATCGCACCAGCTCACGCGCTCGGCCTCGGGGAGGTCGCGCGACGGGATCAGCTGGGCCATGCGGGCGCGGCCGGTGGCACGCAGCGTGTCGCGCTGCTCGCCCGTGAAGCGCGTGAACAGGATGTGGTTGCTCTTGTCGAGGATCTCGACGTTGCGGTCGCGCCAGTTGCGCACGCCGCCCTGGTAGCGATCGGTGAACTGGGGGCGCAGGCGGATGCAGGTCTCCATCATCGTCTGCACGAAGAACTGGTGCACGACGACGTCGAGGACGGCATCGGTCAGGCCCGGGGGGAAGGGCCTGCCGCTGATGTCCAGCGGGGGCGCCAAGCCATCGTTGGCGGACGGGCGCGCGACCGGCGGCAGCGTGGTGGCCGGGTGCAGGTCGAAGGGTTGCGTGACGGGCGACACCAGCGGGGCGGTCACCGTCTGGCCCAGTTGGCGTGTCTTCAACTGCGGGTCGGTGGGCTTGCGATCGGAGAACGTCACCTTGCCGTCCGGGCCGACGATGCGGTAGGTGGGGCCGTCGCCCGCGGGCCCCTGCGCGCCCGCGCCCACTCCCGAGAGGGCGGCGAGCAACACGGCGGTCAGCAGGTGGCGCAGAGGCTTCATCGAACGCGAGTATCCGAGAAAAGTCGGCGGATTGTCAGGCCGGATTGCAGTAATTCGGCCGGCATCGCGTGAACGGGTGCGACGAACGTCCCGAGTTGTCGCAACCCGGCCGCCGCCCAGGCGCCTACGCGCCGGCCTGCAGGGACTCGATCTGCTCGTTGAGCTCCAGCCAGCGCTCCTCCAGCCTGGCCACTTCGGCGCCCACGTGGGCCAGGCGCCGGCCGGCCTCCGCGATCTCCGCGCCGCCCAGCTTGCCGGTGGCCATCGAGGCCTCGAGCTCGGCCTTCTCGGCGCCGAGCTTTTCCATGCGCGAATCGATCTGCTGCACCTCGACGCGCAGCGGTCGCGTCTGCGTGGCGACCTGCGAACGCTGCTGGGCCGATTGCTTGCGGTCGTCGTTGCGGGCGGCGCCGGCCCGGGTCTGCGGCGCGGGAGCCGGCGCGGGCACCGGTGCCGCCGCGGGGGCCGGCTTGGGCGCGACGGCCTTGGGCGCCGATGCGGAGGATCCGCCCGGCAGCAGCTCGTTGAGGTTGCCCGGCAGCGGCGGCGCGGGCTGGCCGCGGGCGATGGCGCGCGACGTGTCGAGCAGCCATTTCTGGTAGTCGTCCAGGTCGCCGTCGAAGGGCAGCACCGCGCCGTGCGACACCAGCCAGAACTCGTCGCAGACCTCGCGCAGGAGGGCGCGATCGTGGCTCACCAGCAGCACGGTGCCCTCGAACTCGTTGAGCGCCATCGACAGCGCCTCGCGGGTGGTGAGGTCCAGGTGGTTGGTCGGCTCGTCCATCAGCAGCAGGTTGGGGCGTTGCCACACCAGCGAGGCCAGTACCAGGCGCGCCTTCTCGCCGCCCGACAGCGTGCCGATCACCTGGTGCACCATGTCGCCGACGAAGCGGAACTGGCCCAGGAAGTCGCGCAGCTCCTGTTCGCGGCCTTCGGGGCCGACGGTGCGCGCGAGGCGCACCATGTGCTGCAGCGGCGTGTCGTCGGCGTGCACGACGTCCATCTCCTGCTGAGCGAAGTAGCCGATCGACAGGCCCTTGCCCTCGGTCATCTCGCCGCCGAGGATGGGCATGCTGCGCGAGATCGTCTTGACCAGCGTGGACTTGCCCTGGCCGTTGGCGCCGAGGATGCCGATGCGCTGGCCGGCGAGCACGCTCTTGTTGATGTTGCGGACGATGACCTTGCGCGTCGGTTCGGTGTCCGGGTCGACGTCGTCCTGCACCAGGTAGCCGCACTCCATGTTGCTCATGGCGAGCATCGGGTTGGGCAGGCTCTTGGGTTCCTTGAACTCGAACGAGAAGTCGGCCGACGTGAGCACGGGCGCGATGCGCTCCATGCGCGCCAGCGCCTTCACGCGGCTCTGCGCCTGCTTGGCCTTGCTCGCCTTGGCCTTGAAGCGGTCGATGAACCGCTGCAACTGCGCCACGCGTTCCTGCTGGCGGCCGTGCGCGGCCTGCTGCTGCGACATGCGCTCGGCGCGCATCTCCTCGAAGGTGGAGTAGTTGCCGCCGTAGCGCGTCAGCGCGCCCTCGTCCAGGTGGACGGTGACGTTGGTGATCGCGTCCAGGAATTCGCGGTCATGGCTGATCATCACGATGGTGCCGGTGAAGCGCTGCAGCCAGGCCTCCAGCCACACCAGGGCGTCCAGGTCCAAGTGGTTGGTGGGCTCGTCCAGCAGCAGCAGGTCGGCCGGGCACATCAGTGCGCGGGCCAGCTGCAGGCGCATGCGCCAGCCGCCCGAGAAGCTGTTGACGGGCGCCTCCACCTGCTCGGCCTTGAAGCCCAGGCCCATCAGCAGGGCTTGCGCGCGCGCGCGCGCGTCGAAGCCGCCAACCTCGCCGATCTTCATGTGCGCCTCGGCCATCGCCGCGCCGTCGTCGGCGGCCTCGGCGGCGTCGAGCTCGCGCTGCGCCTCCATCAGCGGCAGGTCGCCCTGGAGCACGAAGTCGGTGGCCGCATCGTCGGTCTCGGGCATGTGCTGGGCCACCTCGCCCAGGCGCCAGCGCGCGGGGATCTCGAAGTCGCCCTGGTCGGCCTGGAGGCGGCCGGCCAGCAGCGCGAACAGGCTGGACTTGCCGGCGCCGTTGCGCCCGACCAGGCCCACCTTCTCGCCGGGGTTGACGTTGACGTTGACGCCGTCGAGGACGATCTTGGCGCCGCGGCGCAGTTGCAGGTTTCGGAGCGTGATCATGTTTCAGGAAGCTTTCGAAGCGGGCTTGAGCCCGTCTTCCAGCATGCGGCGGGTGACCAGGAGTACCGCGTCGTCATGCAATTGAGTGGGAAGCCAGACGACTTCCAGATGGGGGAAGGCGGCCTCGAAGAACTCGCGTTCGTTGCCGATCTCCAGCACCAGCACGGCCTCGTCGGTGAGGTGGCGCGGCGCGCGGGCGAGCAGCGTGCGGATGAAGTCCATGCCGTCGACGCCGCCGGCCAGCGCCATCTCGGGTTCGGCGCGGAACTCGGGCGGCAGTTCGCTCATCGCCGTGGCGTTGACGTAGGGCGGGTTGCACAGGATCAGGTCGTAGCGGCGATCGGCCGGCACCGCGCGCAGGCCGTCGCCCTGGTGCAGCGTGATGCGCCTGGCCATCTCGTGGCGCGTGACGTTCAAGGCCGCCACGGCCAGCGCGTCCTTGGACAGGTCGGCGGCGTCGACGACCACCTGGGGCCAGGCCATCGCCGCGAAGATGGCGAGGCTGCCGTTGCCGGTGCACAGGTCCAGCACGCGGCCGACCTTGGGCGGCAGCCAGGGGTCGATGAGGCCTTCGGCGAGCACCTCCGCGATCAGCGAGCGCGGCACGATCACGCGTTCGTCGACGGTGAACGGCACGCCCTGCAGCCAGGCCTCGCCGGTGAGGTAGGCGGCCGGGCGCCGCGTGGCGATGCGCTCGCCGATGAAGGCGTCTAGCGTGGCGATCTCGGCGTCGGTGAGTACGCGATCGGCCGCGCCGTCGAGGTCGTCCAGTGGCAACGCGAGCCGCCACAGCACGAGCCAGGCGGCCTCGTCGAACGCGTTGGTGGTGCCGTGCCCAAACGAAACGCCCGCCTCGTCGAGGCGGGCGCTGGCCCGGTTCAGATAGTCGAGCAGGTTCATGATGCGGTTGCGACCAGGAGGTGCTCCATCGTGCGTCGGTAGATGTTCTTCAAGCGGGACACGGCGTCGACCGCCACGTGCTCGTCGATCTTGTGGATGGTGGCGTTGACGGGCCCGAACTCCACCACTTGCGGGCAGATGCGCGAGATGAAGCGGCCGTCGGACGTGCCGCCGGTGGTGGACAGTGTCGCAGCAACGTCGGTCTCCTCGCGGATCGCGCGCACCAGCGCCGCGCTGAGCGTGCCGGGCCGCGTGAGGAAGGGCGAGCCGCCCAGCGTCCACGCGAGGCGGTGCTGGACGTCGTGGCGCTGCAGGATCTCGACGACGCGGCGTTCAAGAGACTCCGGCGTCGACTCGGTGGAGAAACGGAAGTTCAGGTCGATCACCGCCTCGCCCGGGATGACGTTGGTGGCGCCGGTGCCCGAATGGATGTTGGAGATCTGGAAGCTGGTGGGCGGGAAGTGGTCGTTGCCGGCGTCCCAGGTCGTGGCCGCCAGTTCGGCGATGGCCGGGGCGGCCACGTGGATCGGGTTGCGCGCCAGGTGCGGGTAGGCCACGTGGCCCTGCACGCCCAGCACCGTCAGGCGCGCCGACAGGCTGCCGCGGCGGCCGTTCTTGATGGTGTCGCCCAGCGTGTCGACGCAGGTGGGCTCGCCCACGATGCAGCAATCGAGCGCCTCGCCGCGGGCCTGCAGCGTGTCGACGACGCGCACGGTGCCGTCGATGGACGGGCCTTCTTCGTCGCTGGTCAGCAGGAACGCGAGGCGGCCGGCATGCGCTGGATGCGCGGCGACGAACTCCTCGGCGGCCACCACCATCGCGGCCAGCGAGGTCTTCATGTCGGCGGTGCCGCGGCCGTACAGCCTGCCGTCGCGGTAGGTGGGCACGAAGGGCGCGCTGTTCCACTGGTCCAGCGGTCCGGTGGGCACCACGTCGGTGTGGCCGGCCAGCACGAGCGTCGGGCCGGGGTGGGTGCCGCTGCGCACGGCCCACAGGTTGTCGACGCGGCCGCCGTCCGGGCCGAACGGCAGGTGCTCGCAGGCGAAGCCCGCGGCCTCCAGCCGTCGTGCGATCAGCGCCTGGCAGCCGGCGTCGTCCGGCGTGACGGAGGCGCGGGCGACGAGTTGTTCGAGCAGGAGGAGCGTGGAATCCATCGAGGAATTTCTAGCCGTGTTTCGAGCGATGCAGGTGTTCGGTGCCGGCCAGGCGCTGGCGCGGCGCGGACGGCGGGGCTTCGGGCAGCACGTCCAGCGTGATCTCGGTGAACGAGGGCGCGTCGGACTCGACCTTGACGGCCTGCACGCGCGAGACCGGCGTCATGTCGTTCTGCAGGCGCCACAACAGGTTGGTGGGCGAATCGGCGCCCAGCAGGCCTTCTTCCTGCGTGACCAGGCCCAGGCCGATCAGGCGGGCGATGTCGGCCTCGAACATCTGCGAGCCTTCGGCCAGCGACTTGTCCATCGCCTCGCGCACGCCGGTGATGTCGCCGTTCTCGATCAGCTCGGAGATGAAACGGCTGTTGAGCAGCACCTCGACGGCGGGCACGCGGCCGCCGGCGGTGGAGCGCAGCAGGCGCTGCGACACGATGGCCTTCAGTGCCGCGGCCAGGTCGCCCAGCAGCGCGGGACGCGACTCGGGCGTGTAGAACGACAGGATACGGCCAAGGGTATGCGAGCTGTTGTTGGCGTGCAGCGTGGCCAGCACCAGGTGGCCCGACAGCGCGTACGAGATGGCCATCGACATGGTCTCGCGATCGCGGATCTCGCCGATCATGATGCAGTCGGGCGCCTGGCGCAGCGCGTTCTTCAGCGCGATGTGCAGCGACGCGGTGTCGCGGCCGACCTCGCGCTGGTTGATGATGGAACGCTTGTTGGAGAACAGGAATTCGATCGGGTCCTCGATGGTGAGGATGTGGCCCGACAGCTGCGTGTTGCGCCACTCGATCATCGACGCCAGCGACGTGCTCTTGCCGTTGCCCGTGGCGCCCACCATCAGCACCAGGCCGCGGCGCTCCAGCGCCAGCGACGCCAGCACCGGCGGCAGGTTCAGCGTGTCCATCGACGGGATCTTGTGCGGGATGCAGCGGATGACCGCCGCGATCGACGCGCGCTGCTTGAACGCCGACAGCCGGAAGCTGCCCACCGCGCGGATGCCGATGCCCAGGTTCAGCTCGCCGGTCTGGTCGAGCTCTTCCAGCTGCACCGGGGTGAGCAACTCGGCGAGGAGCGCGCGCGGCTGGCCCGGCGTGAGGATCTGGTCGGACACCGGCACCAACTGGCCGTTGATCTTCAGCTGGATCGGCGAGTTGGCCGTCAGGTAGACATCCGATGCGCCCTTGTCGGCCATCAGATGCAGCACGCGTTCCATGTTTCCGCCGTCCATCGAGCGTCTCCTGTTGGCGCCTGACGTGCAGGCGCGGGGGTTCAAGTGCGTGCCGTGGGTCGCGGCGAAGGAACTGCTGAAGTCTCTATCGGCCTGGGCGACCCGGCCTCAAGCGCGCAGCAGGTCGTTGATGCTGGTCTTGGAGCGCGTCTGCGCGTCGACGCGCTTGACGATCACCGCGCAGTTCAGGCTGTACTTGCCGTCGGCCGACGGCAGCGAGCCGCTGACCACCACCGAGCCCGAGGGCACGCGGCCGTAGGTCACCTCGCCGGTGGCGCGGTCGTAGATCTTGGTGCTCTGGCCGATGAACACGCCCATGGAGATGACCGAGTTCTCTTCCACGATCACGCCCTCGACCACCTCGGAGCGCGCGCCGATGAAGCAGTTGTCCTCGATGATGGTCGGGTTGGCCTGCAGCGGCTCCAGCACGCCGCCGATGCCCACGCCGCCCGACAGGTGGACGTTCTTGCCGATCTGCGCGCACGAACCCACGGTGGCCCAGGTGTCGACCATCGTGCCTTCGTCCACGTAGGCGCCGATGTTGACGTACGACGGCATCAGGATGGCATTGCGCGCGATGAAGCTGCCGTGGCGCGCCACGGCCGGCGGCACGATGCGCACGCCGGTGGCGCGCAACTCGTCCTCGCTCAGGTGTGCGAACTTCGGCGCCACCTTGTCGAAATACTGCAGGCCGCCGGCCTGGATGGCCTTGTTGTCGTTCAGGCGGAACGACAGCAGCACGGCCTTCTTCACCCACTGGTGCACCGTCCACTCGCCCACGCCCGTGCGCGAGGCCACACGGATGCGGCCCGCGTCCAGGTCGTCGATCACCGACGCCACGGCGGCGCGCACGTCGGCCGGCGCATCGGAGGGCGAGAACTTGGCGCGGTCTTCCCAAGCGGCGTCGATCAGGGATTGGAGGCTGGAGGTCATGAGATGTCGTGGATGTAGGCAAGGATGCGTTCGGCGGCCTCGACGCACTCAGGTGTCTCGGCCACCAGCGCGAGGCGGATCCGGCCGGCGCCGGGGTTGGTGCCGCGGGATTCGCGGGCGAGCAGGCTGCCGGGCAATACCACCACATTGTATTGAGCCAGCAGGCCCAAGGCGAACGCGACGTCGTCGCCACCGTGCAAATGAGACGGAATGCCCGCCCACAGGTAGAAACCGGCGTCCGGCAGGCGCACGTCGAGCTTGCCCGCCAGCATCGGGGTGACCTGGGCGAACTTGCGGCGGTAGATCGCGCGATTCGCGCGCACATGCGCCTCGTCGCGCCAGGCGGCCTCGCTGGCCGCCTGCACGACCGGGCTCATCGCGCTGCCGTGGTAGGTACGGTAGAGCAGGAAGGCCTTGACCAGCGCCGCGTCGCCGGCCACGAAGCCCGAGCGCAGGCCGGGCACGTTGGAGCGCTTGGACAGCGAGGTGAAGACCAGCAGGTTGCGGAAATCGGTGCGTCCGAGCTGGCGCGCGGCGTCCAGAGCGCCCAGCGGCGGCTGGCCCTCGGGCCCGAAGAAGATCTCGGAGTAGCACTCGTCGCTGGCGATGACGAAGCCGTGGCGGTCGCTCAGCTCGAACAGCGTGCGCCATTCCTCCAGCGGCATCACGGCGCCGGTGGGGTTGCCCGGCGAGCACACGAACATCAGCTGCGTGCGGGCCCAGGTGGCGTCGTCGACGGCGCCCCAGTCGGCCGCGAAGTTGCGCGCCGGGTCGCTGTTGGCGAACGCCGTCTGGGCGCCGGCCAGCAGGGCCGCGCCCTCGTAGATCTGGTAGAACGGATTGGGGCACAGGACGACCGGGGACTGCGCTGCGGGCCGCCCGCGCCACGTCGGATCGACCACCACCTGGGCGAACGCGAACAGCGCCTCGCGCGAGCCGTTGACCGGCAGCAGTTGCGTGGCCGGGTCCAGCGCGACGCCGTAGCGCGCCTGCGCCCACGCGGCCATCGCCTCGCGCAGCCGTGCGTCACCCAGTGTCGACGGGTAGACCGCCAGGCCGCCCAGGTGGCCGGTGATGGCGTCCTTGACCAGTTGGGGCGTGGCGTGGCGCGGCTCGCCCAGGCCCAGGCTGATGGGGCGGTGGGCCGCGGAGGGGACGACGTCCCTGGCGAGCAGGCGCCAGCGTTCGAACGGGTAGGGATGCAGCGTGCCGAGCAACGGGTTCATCTCCCGATTATCGAGCTTGCGGGTTTCTCGAGCCTTGGGGAGTCGGCAGCCAGGCCTTGTCCATGGCGTCGGGCATGGCGCTTGCCGCACGGTCGAGTTCGCCGATCGGTGGCATTTCCGTTGCGCGCACGCGCCGTTGCTCAGTTTCCCTTCAGGTTAGAGACAACGCCCAGTACAGGGTTCTGCGGCGGTCGGCAGAATCCGGGAAACCCCTTAATGGTGCGCGTTTGGAGCGTCACCGGACTCAGGTATCCATGACCCACCCGTTCTCCATCGCCTTGCGGCTCGGCGCATTCCTCATCCTCATGGGCTCCGCCCTGTTCGTGCACCTGCGCGGCCAGGCGCGCTTCGGCCTGATGAAGGCGTTCACCGACTACACGGTGCTGCTCGCGCCCTACAACATGCTGATGGTGTTGTTCTCGCGCGTGAAGGCACGCCCGTACGCCCCGGTGTCCGCGTTCCCCGACCTGGCGCCGCTGCAGGCGCACTGGGAAGAGATCCGCGCCGAGGCGCTGAGCCTGAACGAGGCCGGCCGCATCGGCGTGGCCACCGGCTACAACGACATGGGCTTCAACTCGTTCTTCCGCTCGGGCTGGAAGCGGTTCTACCTGAAGTGGTACGGCGAGGAACTGGCCTCGGCGCGCACGTCCTGCCCGCGCACGGTGGAATTGCTCAGCAAGATCCCGTCGATCAAGGGCGCGATGTTCGCGTCGCTGCCGCCCGAGGGCAAGCTGGTGCGCCACCGCGACCCGTACGCGGGCTCGCTGCGCTACCACCTGGGGCTGGCAACGCCCAATTCCCCGGGTTGCTACATCGAGGTCGATGGCCAGCGCTATTTCTGGCGCGACGGCGAAGCCGTGATGTTCGACGAGACCTTCATCCATCACGCCGAGAACACCACCGACCAGCAGCGGGTGATCCTGTTCTGCGACATCGAGCGGCCGCTGCATGGCCGCCTGCTGGCCACCATCAACCGCTGGTTCGCCGACCACATCATGGCGGCCTCGGCGTCACCCAACGAGGTGGGCGAGCGCGTGGGCGGCATCAACCGGTTCTTCCAGGTGGCCTACAAGGCGCGGCTGCAGGCCAAGAAGCTCAAGGCCAGCCACCGGCGTGTGTACTACGTGTCGAAGTGGGTGGCGATCCTGGGCACCCTGTACCTGATCTTCTTTTCCTGGCTGCTCTGAGAACCCGCGAACGGGTTCGGCGCGGGCGCTGCGCCGGTGCGCTCACGCGCGCGAGGCCGTCACCAGCTGCTTGAGCGCGTTGGCCAGGTTCATCGGCCGCACCGGCTTGTCCAGCGTGGAGAAGTTCCACTGCGCCGACAGCGCCAGCAGGCTCTGCTCCATCTCGGAATCGGCCATCAGCGCGCCGGTGACCACGACGATGGGGATGTGCGGCCGGTGCTGGCGAATCTCCTCCACGACGGGGGCCGCCGTGCCCTCGGCCAGCAGCCAGTCGAGCACGTAGGCATCGAAGCGGCGATGCGCGATCGCCGCGCGCAGCGAGGCGCTGTCGACGAAGGGCGTTGCCACGATGCCCAGCGGCCGGAACGCCTCCACCAGCGCCTCGGCGGCGCGCGCGTCGTCCTCCAGCAGCGCCACCTGGAGGTGCGGGTGGCTGCGCACGGTGAGGGCCTCGATGGCATGGCGGCGCGCGCCGAAGGGCTCGTCGCCGTTGACGTGGATCTCCCAGCCGGCGCCCACGCGGATGGCGACGAGGTCGCTGCTGTCGCCGGCCCCGAGCTCGGCGCCCGGCACCAGCAGACCGGTGGGCGGCAGGTGCGCCACGCGGATCACCGCCTGCACGACTTCCGGACCCTGCTGGGCCACGCGCGCGAGGTCGTCCAGCGGCAGCAGGCAGTCTTGCGGCGCGCCGAAATGATGGGCGATGGACCGCAGATCCGTGTGGCTCCACGTCACGTCGCCCTTGAGCCGCCGGTACGACTGCGAGCGATCGACGTTGATGATGCGGGCGATCTCCGAGGCGTGGTTGTGTTCCTTGACGCCGTACGACAGCAGGAAGCGCCGCACGCCCAAGCTCAGGGCAGGCTCGGCGGGGCCGTCGATCTCCAGGGGCGGGCGAATCTGCGGGGTGTCGGTCATCGGGGCGCCAAGCTAGGGGGACTGCCCAGTCTATCTTCAATCGCATCAAAATGCCCACAAAAGTCGGATTGATGGGCCGAAAATTGTGTGTCACAGTCGATAAAGGCCAACAAACAGGCCATCAATCGTGTGGTGTCGCGAATCAACGCGACAAACGTGGGCTGGCACCATCACTTGCTGCAAGCAAGGCACAGGGAGGGGAGAGAGATGACGCACACCGGAGCGGCCAAGGGGCCCAGCGACCAGAAGACACTCAACGAGGAATTGATTGACGGCCTCGTCGAGGTCGCGCGCCGAAACCCGCAGCACGCGGTGGAGCTGTTCGGCGTGCCGCTGGGGGTGGCGACGCGGCTGGCCGCGATGCCCGACGACCAGCTCGACGACCTCGCCACCACGCCCGTGGCGCTGTGGCGGCCCGCGCTCACCGAGCGCCTGGTGCGGCGGCTGCCCGAGCACCGCCCCATGCTCACCGCCGACCACGAAGTCTGGCGGCCGTTGGTCAGGCGCATCAACCGGCTGGCGCTGGCCACCTTCGTGCGCTACGCCGACGACCCGGCCAACGCGGCGCTGGTGTGCGACATCACCGACCGCGAGGTCATCCGCGCGCTGCAGGAACTGCCCGCGTTCGCGTTCCTGGAGTGGGGTGGCAACCCCGGCACGCTGCTGGCCGTGCCGCGCCTGAGCGACGCCATCATCGACCGCCTGCTGCGCGTCGACGACGACGGCGTGGAGTCCAGCCTGCGCGGCCTGCTCGCGTTCACGCAGTGCTGCGAGCAGGAGTTCGCGCTGATCCGCCACGCCGTCCAGCAGGAGAGCGTCGCGTACCGCGTGGCCCAGCGCACGCCCGTCGGCAAGCGCTCCGGCCGGCCGCCCGCCAATTTCCTGATGCCCGGCACGTCCAGCCTGATCCTGGCCATGCTGCGCCACCAGATGCGGCCGACCGAGGTGGAGGAGCGCATGCTGGCGACCAGCGACGTGCGCGCCACGCAACTGCGCGGCATCGCCGAGACGCTCAACCCCAAGCCCAAGCGCGACAAGGGCGCGCCGCGCGACCGCACGCGCGACCACCGCGACCTGTGGGGCAGCGCGCACCGCCGCCTCAGCGCCACGGCCATCTTCTGCCTGCAGCGCCGCCTGGTGGACGCCGGCGTCGAGGCGTTCGAGGCCATGGTCTGGGCCTACGACTACTACGCCTGTGCCTACGACCCCGACTGCGGCGTGTCGCTCAGCCGCATGCTGCGCGACGTGTTCACGCCCATGCGCGAAGGCACCGACACCCACCTGGGCCACTGCGCCAAGTGCGGCGTGGTGCACCTGGCCCACGAGGAAAGGACCGGCATCATCGAGTGCCCGGTGTGCGTGCTGGCGCGCGCGGGCAAGTTTGGACAGCGGCGAGTGCGCAGCGACAAGGTCGACGCCGCGGCCACTCGCGACTTCCGCGCCTGGACGCATGCGGGTGGGCGGCCCGTGGCCGCGAGCGGGGCGGGTGCCGGTTCGTCGTGAGCCGTCAGCCGGTGGCCCTGCCGCGAAACAACGCGTTGAGTTCGGCGCCCGATGCCGCCTCCGCGAAGCCGTCGAACACGCCTCCATCGGCAAGCGCCTGGGCGGCGCGCATGAAGCCGCCCCACGCCGATCGCGCCAGGGCGCCGCCCACGCTCACGCGACGTACGCCCAGCGCGGCGATGTCGGCCAGCGTGAGGTCGCTGTTGGAGCTCACCAGCAGGTTCACCGGCTTGGGCGCGACGGCGGCCACCACGGCGGCGATGTCCTCGCGCGTGCGGATGCCGGGCGCGTAGAGGCAGTCGGCACCGGCGTCGGCGTACGCGCGCAGGCGGGAGATCGTGTCGGCGAGGTCGGGCCGACCGTACAGGTAGTTCTCGGCGCGGCCCACCAGCAAGGTGTCGCCGCCCGCGGAGGCTATCGCCCCGCGCGCGGCGCGCAGGCGCGCGACGGCCGTGGCCAGGTCGTGGATCGGGCGCTCGGGGTGGCCGGTGGCGTCCTCGATGGACAGGCCGGCGACGCCGGTGTCCACCGCCAGGCGCACGCTCTCGCCCACGGCCTGCGCGTCCGCGCCGTAGCCGCTCTCGAAGTCGGCGTTCACGGGCAACTCGGTGGCCGCCACCATCTCGCGCAGGTGGGCGAGGACGGCGTCGCGCGACATCGAGCCGTCGGCCTGCGCCTGCGTCCACGCGAAGCCCGAACTGGTGGTGGCCAGCGCCTTGAAGCCCAGCGAGGCGAGGAAGCTTGCGCTGCCGGCGTCCCACGGGTTCGGGATCACGAAGCAGCCGCTGGCGTGCAGGTCGCCGAACGCGCGGCGGCGGGCGGCGATCGTCGAAGGGGAGGGCGTCATGGGCGAGCTTTCCGGCAGGTCGGGCCCGCAAGCGTAACCCGGGCCGGGAGCACGCGCCTTCGCCCCTCGGCGAGCCGCGAAAGAAGGCCCACCGGCGAGCCGGCGCGGCCTCAACGGAGTGCGAATTCCGGTCGAACCGCACCTGGGCGCGGCAGTCCCATGATCTCGCGTGCCTCGGCAGGCGTTGCCGGCTCCATGTCCATCTCGCGAATGATCCGGACGATCCGCTCGGTGAGCTGGACATTGGTCGCCAGTTCTCCGTGCCGGTAGTAGAGGTTGTCTTCCAGGCCGACCCGCGCGTGGCCGCCCAGCAGCAGCGCGGCGATGTTGGCCTCCAGCTGCGACGGACCGATGCCGCTGACGCAGAAGATGCTGTTCCTGGGCAGGCAATCCACCATCGCCTGGAGATGGCGCGGAGAAAACGGCATGGCGTTCTGGAATGCGCGGTGCACGTTCATGACGAGATTGATGAAGTGCGGACCGTCGTCGAGCCCCTCTTCGATCAACGTCGTCGCGTCCTGCAGGATGTGCGGGGGACTGAACACCTCCCATTCGGGCTTGATACCGCGGGCCTTCATGCCCGCCGCGAGCTCGCGTCCGCGGCTCAGGGGCGTGTTCATCAGGATGTCGCGCCCGAAAAACGAGAGGTTCAGCGTCGTCGCGTCGAGCGTGCACATCTCCGCGCCGGCTTCCATGCCCTTGAGGCGCTCCTCCCACAGGATCTCCCAGCTGCCGTCGGGCAACTGGCCGATCATGTCGCCGTGGACGCCACCGCCGGTCGAGTTGTTGATGACGATGTCGCAGCGCGCGCGGATGCGCTGGTTGATGTCCCGATAGATGTCGGGATTGCAGGTCGCGCCGTCGTCGGGCCGCCGCGCATGGATGGCTACCACGCTGGCGCCGGCGGCGTGGCAACGCAGCACGTCGTCGGCAATCTCCTGTGGCTGTGTCGGGAGATGGGAATTCTGGCTCTTGTGGGCCATGCCGCCGGTGGGGGCGATCGTGACGATGACTTTGCGCTTGGCCATGGCCGAGGTCTCTTTCAGGAAGTGATGGTTCGAGCGCCGCAGTGTTTCATCGGGCAACCTCGAGGACAGTCGTCGCGACGACAGAGCAGGGGCGGGTTATCCATCCCTTCGAATGCCTGGCGTCGGCCTCGGTGATTGCCCAGGGGAGCTCTGTCTTCCGGACGACTGTGGCCACGCTCGCCGCATCCCAGAATCGCGGCTTGCGGCGTGACGGCACAGACCCAAGGCGAAGCGACAAAATGGATGATCCGAGTATTCAAGGCAAGACCGTCAGGCGCGTGGCCGTCGTGGCCACCGGCGTCATCGGCGCAAGCTGGGTCGCGCATTTCCTCGCGCATGGCCTGGACGTCGTCGCGACGGACCCGTCACCCGATGCGCAGCGGCGGCTGCACGCGGATGTCGATGCGATCTGGCCCACGCTGGAGCGTCTGGGCCTGGCCGGAGGGGCATCGCGAGGCCGGGGCCGCCTGAGATTCGAACGTGAACTCGAGGCCGCGGTGGACGGCGTCGACTTCGTGCAGGAGAACGGGCCGGAGCGAGAGAGCCTCAAGATCGGCCTGTTCAAGCGCCTGGATGCCGTGCTTCCCCCGGATGTCATCCTGGCGTCCAGCTCGTCGGGGCTGTCCACCACGCAGATCCAGTCCGAATGCCGGCACCCGCAACGCGTGCTCGTGGGACACCCGTTCAATCCGCCGCACCTGGTTCCGCTCGTGGAGGTGGTCGGCGGCAAGGCCACTTCGGAGGAGGCCGTGCTCGCGGCCATCGCGTTCTATGGCGCGATCGGCAAGCACCCGATCCGCGTCCACCGCGAGATCAAGGGCCACATCGCCAATCGCCTGCAGGCGGCCCTCTGGCGCGAGGCGTTCCATCTGGTCGACCAGGGCGTGGCCAGCGTGGAGGACGTGGACACGGCGATCGCGCAAGGGCCTGGACTGCGCTGGGCGGTGATGGGGCCGTTCCTGAACCTGCACCTGTCCGGCGGCGAAGGCGGCATCGAGCACCTGCTGGACCACCTCGGCGGCCCGATCTCGGACTGGTGGAAGGACCTGGGAAATCCGGAGCTGTCGCCGGCGCTCAAGGCCAAGGTCAGCGCCGGCGTGATCGACGAAATGCGCGGTCGGTCGAGGCGGGTGGCCGAGGCCGCGCGCGACGAACTCCTGGTGGAGCTGATCAGGAACAAGAAGCGGCTCTCGAGCACGGGCTGAACATCGCGAGCCGGTCCGCGAGCGCGCCGTCAGCGCTCGACCGCGGGCGACCAGGACATCATGGCCTCGGCCCGCTGGAATCCATTCACGAAGTCGTCGCGGGCAACGGCCCAGGTCGCTTCCACCTCCTTGCGGTCCCAGCCATAGCCGAGCTGGATGCCGAGGCCGCGCGCCGTGGCCAGCACGGCTTCCACCCGTTGGGAAAAGCCCAGCGTGGCGCCGACCGTTCCGCCGCAGGCATCGGCGACGAGCTGGTACTGGCGCTTTCGCACGCGGTGCTCCAGCGGCAGCAGCATGGAACGCAGCTGGAGATCGGATCGCGCGGCCATTCTGATGTCCGTGATCGCGGTGATCGCACCCGTGAGCGTGGCCTGGCAGATCCGATCCAGGACGAAGGCGATGCGGTTCGGGCCGGGCGGCATCTCGATCGCTTCCGGAAGGAAATCCTCCAGGAGGCGTTTGCTGAGCACCTCCAGCGCCCCCGCGATGACGTAGTTCTTTTCCGGGTAGTGGTGCTGGAGCGCACCGCGGGAAACGCCCGCCTGCTGCGCGATGGTGGAGAAACTGGTGCCCGCATAGCCATGCTGGGCCAGGCATTGCAGGGTGGCTTCGAGAAGCCGTCCACGCATGTCGTTGCTTCGCTCGTTCTGGGTCTTCTTGCCGCGGCGGCGGCGTGCAGCGATGGCCGCGGCCGTGATCGGCGAACCGTCCGATCCGGAACTGCCCGGATCCTGATCCGCAGGAGGGCCGGCTTCCGCCAGGCGCGAGGAGGGCATGCTTGGTCGTATGGCAATGACGTTGAGCACGTATTGTACGGCGGTGGTGCGCCAGCGTTCACCCGTTCGCCACCCGGGCCAGGCCTGCCAGGTCGACGACCGTGACGCCCCCGCGCCCCACGGCGATCAGCGCGTCCTGCCTGAGCTGGCCCAGCGCCAGGTTGCAGCGCTGGCGCGACAGGCCCGCCAGGCTCGCGATCTCCTCCTGCGAAAGCTCGAGATGGCGATCCTCGTGCGGGTTGAGCTCGGGGTGCAGCAGCCCGAACAAGGCTCTGGCAACCTGGGCCTCTGCGCTGAAGAGCCGGTGCGCGGCGAAGTCGCCCATGAACCAGTGCAGGCGCTCGTTCATGTGGTCGAGGAGGTAGTGGTTGAACGTCAGCTGCGTGGCGTGCAGCCAGAGAAACACCTCCTTGGGAATCATGGCGACGCGGCTGTGCCGGATCGCGACGATGTCCGCCGCCACCGGCCGGCCATGCAGCAGGCTGCCCTCGCCGAACCAGCTTCCCGCCGTGAACCCCCCCAGGGTCACCGTCCGGCCCTCCCGCGTCGACGTGGACCACTTCAGGATGCCGTCCAGCACGCCATACCAGTGTGAGGCGGTGCCGCCGTGGTGGCTCAATTCGCCGCCGGCCGAGATCGTGCGCTCCAGCACGGCATGTTCCACCTCGTGGCGTGCGTGGGCGTCGAGCCGCGCATGCCAGGAGGACCGTTGCAGGAGCTCGTGCACGGTCAGGGTCGGCGTTCGGTGGGCGCTCGTCGTCATCCCTCGCCGCGCATTCGGGTTTTCACATGCATTCGCAGGCCTTCGATCCGTTGCGTGCGCTCAACGTTGATTGCACAATCACATCGTATTGTAAATGCCATCCTAAGTGATGACAAACGTAGAAAATCAACCGGAGACAACCTGTGAACAAGCGCCGATCCATGGCCGCGCCGAGAGGCCACCAACCACTGTCCTTCCAACCGACGATCGCGTCCCTGGCGGCCTCCCTGGCCCTCCTCGGCCTTCAGCCCCGTGCGGCGCTGGCGGCCGAGGCCGCGCCTGCGGGCGCCTCCGCGCCGACGCCGGCGGCCTCGGGCGCCTCGGCGGCCAATGCGAGCGGCGATGACGTGCAGGTCCTTCGGGTACTGGTCTCCGCGCAGAAGCGCGAGCAGGCCTCCATCGACGTACCTGCCTCCGTTACCGCGGTGGACGCGGCGCGCCTGGCCAGCGGCGGCTTCACCCGCATCGAGGACTACGCCGCGGAGATCCCCGGGCTGTCGTTCTCGTCGGAGCGCGCGGGCCAGACGCAGGTGATCCTGCGCGGGATCACGACCGGCCTGTCGCAATCGGCGTCGACGACGTCGTTCTACATCGACGAGGCGCCCATCGGTTCGATGAATGCCTACGCGGCCGGCACGCTGATCACGCCCGACATCGATCCCGCCGACCTGCGCCAGATCGAGGTGCTCAAGGGGCCGCAAGGCACGTTGTACGGCGCCGGCGCGCTGGGCGGCACCGTCCGCTACGTGACGACGCCCCCCGACTATTCGACGTTCAGCGGGAGCGTGACGACCGGGGGCAGCAGCGTCGACCATGGCGGCAACGGCTTCGTCGGCCGGGCCTCCGTGAACGTGCCGCTCGATGGCCAGTCGATGGCCCTGCGCGTGAGCGCCTTCCGTCGCGACGACGCCGGCTACATCGACAACCCGGTGAATGGCGAACGCGACGTCAACAAGACGCACACCGACGGCGGACGCCTCGCATTCGGCTGGAACCTCTCGAGCGACTGGTCGCTGCAAGCCTGGGCGCTGACGCAGAAGATCAAGTCCGAAGGGCCCGCCGATGTCGACGTCGACCACCAGACGCAGCGGCCGTTGACCGGCGACCTGACCCATTCCAGCTATGTGCCGGAGCCGTCCCAGGTCGGGATGAACGTCTTCAACGCAACGGTCAAGGGCTTTGCCGGCGGCTTCAACCTGGTCTCGGCGACGACCTACGAGATCATCCGCTCCACCAAGGACCAGGACGAGACGCCGCTCTATGGCGCGTTGCTCGGCCCGGCGCTGGGTATCCCGACCCTGGGGGTGGACGGCAGCGTCGACATCGGCACGAAACGCTGGACGCAGGAGCTGCGGGCGCGGTCGTCGGCCCTGGCCGACAGGCTGGACTACGAAGGCGGCGTATACCTCACGAAGGAGAACAGCAACTTCGACATCCCGGGCTTCACGGCGTTCGACACCGCCTCGGGTGCGGCCCTGCCGCTGCCCGCCCTCGTGAAGGCCTCCATCGTCTCGGCGTACGACGAGGCGTCGCTGTTCGCGAACACGTCGTATGCCATCACGCCGACGATCGACCTCCAGGCCGGCGCCCGCTACGGCGTGGATCACCAGAAGTACGCGCAGGACTACGAAGGCCTGCTGATCGGCGCGACGCCCGTCGTGCTCGACAAGAGCTCGCGCGACAAGAAGGGGACGTGGATGTTCAGCGCCCGCTGGAAGCCGACGGACGACGACTCGCTCTACGTGCGCGCCGCCAACGGCTACCGCCCGGGCGGTCCGAACGCGGTGCCCCCGGCGGGCGTCCCGGGCGCGCAGCAGTCGTTCGCGCCCGATTCGCTGGTCAGCTACGAGGCCGGCTACAAGTCGATCTTCGCGCATGGCCGTGCGTCGTTCGAGGCCGCGGTCTTCGACACGGACTGGAAGAACATCCAGATCGGGACGAGCGCGCAGGGCTACAACTTCTTCGTCAACGGCGGCACCGCACGCAGCCGCGGCGCCGAGGCGACGTTCTACGTCGTGCCGCTCCCGGGCCTCGACCTGCGTGCCAGCGCGGCCTGGACGGACGCGGTGCTGACCTCGGACGCGCCGGCGGCCGGCGGTCTCGACGGCGATCGACTGCCATTCGTCCCCAAGGTCACGGCGTCGTTGTCCGCCGACTACCGCTGGAGCCTGGTGGCCGGCTGGCGCGCCACCCTGGGCGGCTCGGTCAACTTCGTGGGCGAGCGCGTCTCGACCTTCAGCCAGCAGCAGCCCCTGGACGTCGGCTCCTATACGACCGTCAACCTCAACGCCGGGGTGGAGGATCCCCATTGGCGCCTCTCGCTGTATGGCAAGAACCTGGGCGACGAACGCGGCGTCACGTCCCTCATCGCCGCCGGCGCCAGCCCGGCCGTGAATCCCTACCTGGCCGGTGTCATCGCGCCGCGCACCATCGGGGCCGAGGCCACCTACAAGTTCTAGATGTCAACCATGCCCGACGCCTCGATCGACACGCAAGAGCAGGCGCTCACGCTCATCCTCATCCACGGCGCCAGCTGCAACGCCCGGATGTGGGATGCGGTGCGCCGGGACCTGGACCCGCGTTTCCGGGTGATCGCACTCGACCTGCCTGGCCATGGCGCGCGGCGCAACGAGCCCTTCACGCTCGCCGGCGCCGTCTCCACGGTGGTCGAGGCCGCGCGCGCCACCATGCCGTCGCCCGTCGTGCTGGTGGGAGATTCGCTGGGCGGCTACACCGCGATGGCCTCGGCGAGTTCCTTGCCAGGGCAACAGCTCCAGGGCCTCGTGCTTGGCGGCTGCAGCACCAACGTCACGGGGTGGGCATCGCTGCCGTTCCTGGTGCAGGCGGCCACGTTCAAGCTGCTGATCGCTCTCCTCGGCGAACGCCGGCTCATCCGGCAGAGCCTCCCCGCGCTGGTCAAGCGGGGGATGGGTGGGCCGGACGTCCAGGCCATCGTGGATGCCGGCATGAGCCTGGGCGTGTTCGCGCCGGTCATCCGCGATTTGCGAGGCGTCGATTTCCGCAGGATCCTCGCCGACATCGAACTGCCGGTGCTGATCGTCAACGGGTCGCGCGACAAGCCGATGGTGCGCCAGGAAGCGGGCTTCCTGGCGGCGGGCAGGCGCGTCACCGGACGTCGGATCGACTGCGAACACGGCGTCAGCATGTTGCGCAGCGCCGAGTTCGCCCGTCTCGTCAATGACTTCGCGCGTCGGCTTGCGCGCTGAACTTCGAACTTCCCGGGAAACATTCAAATGGACGACAACGACAACACGCGCGGATTTGCACTCGCCGAATTCGCGAGCGTCAGAAGCCTCTTCGAGGCGAATGTTGCCAACGGGCTGGACCTCGGCGCGAGCTTCTCGGCCAGCGTGGAGGGCCAGACCGTCATCGATCTCTGGGGCGGTTGGGCGGATGCCCAGCGCACGCGGCCCTGGAACGAGGACACGATCGTCAACCTCTACTCGATGGCCAAGACGATGACCGCGCTGTGCGCCCTCGTCCTCATCGACCGGGGAGAACTCGACCCGGACGCGCCGGTCGCACGCTACTGGCCCGAGTTCGCCGCCAACGGCAAATCCAAGATCAAGGTGCGGCACCTCCTGAGCCACACGGCAGGCCTGCCCAGCTGGCCGGCCGGCATGCAGATGGCCGACCTCTACGACTGGAACAAGGCCACCGGGATCCTCGCGCAGCAGATGCCCTTGTGGGCCGCGGGTACCGCCTGGGGGTATCACGCCAATACCCAGGGTTTCCTCGTCGGCGAGGTGGTGCGGCGGATCACGGGCCGCACGCTCGGAACGTTCTTCAGGGAGGAAATCTCGACGCCGCTGGGCGCCGATTTCCACTTCTCGCTGCCCGAGTCGGAGGACGCCCGCGTGGCCGACCTCGTGGTCGCCGAGAGCAGGCGCCCGATGGCCTTCGAGTTCAACGAACTCGCGCTGCGGATCTTCACCGATCCCGCCACCGACCCGGCCTTGACGAAGACGCGGGCGTGGCGCAATGCCGAGATGCCGGCGATCTCGGGCTTCGGCAACGCGCGGGCGATCACGCGGGTGCACTCCGTGCTCGCCAATGGCGGCGTCCTGGACGGCAAGCGGATTCTTTCCGAGAAGGGCTGCCGCCGGGCGCTCGAGCTCGAGTTCGCCGGCGCGGAGATCCTGACCGGCACCCAGACGCGGCACGGCCTCGGGTTCTACCTGCTGGCCGGACATCACGTCGTCCCGGGCCCGAACATCGTCTACGGCGGCGGCCGCGGCGGCTCGCTCGTGGTCATCGACTTCGACGCCCGGGCCGTCTGCTCGTACGCCATGAACCGCATGATCCTGGGGCCGCACATGCGCGGCATGGCGCTGACGACGGCCTTCTGGAGCGCGCTGGCGGGGCGGTAGGCAGCATCAGCGCGGCCAGACCAGGTCGACCAGCGTGTCGATGTCCGGCTTCGGATGCATGTCCTTGGTCGCGTCCTTCCACGCCTGCGGCGCCGGTGCATAGGCCTGGGGGGGCTTGTCGCTCCACAGGCTCACGCGCAGCGCGAACACGATCTCGCCGCTCCTGACGGTCATCGTGGGCGTGGTCTCCACGGTGTGCGCCAGCGCGGCCATGGTCGGGTCGTCCAGCGCGGGCTTGAAGTCGAACCAGGTGCGCGTCTGGTTGCCAGGGCGGATCGCGACGGCGATGAACCCGGCCGACGGGATCTGCCGCGGGTGGGCGCGCATCGTCTCGGTGAGCGCGTCGCCCAGCGTCTTCAGGTAGGCCGACATCGCGTCGGCGCCGCCGTCCACGCGCTGCTCGATGATGTCGCCTTTCTCCAGCAGCACCACGTCGTGCTGGACCATCGGCTGCACGGCGTGCGCGGCCGGGGAGAGCGCGAGCGCCAGGGCGGCAAGCCAGCGGATCGTCGGAGAGGAGGCGGGGCGGGACATCGTCATGCACGGATTTTCACATCCCCGCGCGGCCGGGCGGATGGCGCGGGATGTGAGAATCCGTCCATGAAACCCGTGAACCCGAACGGCGGCCTGGTCTACTCGACCGAGGCGGGCCGCATGTGTCCCGCGTGCCGCCAGCCGGTGGCCCAGTGCGTCTGCAAGAAGGCCGTGGCGCCGGCCACCGACGGCGTCGTGCGCCTGTTCTTCGAGACCAAGGGGCGCGGCGGCAAGGGCGTGACCGTGGTGCGCGGGCTGGGCCTGGCCGAACCCGGGCTGGCGGCACTCGGCAAGAAGCTGAAGGCGGCGTGCGGCGTGGGCGGCACGGCCAAGGACGGGGTGGTCGAGCTGCAGGGCGATCACCGCGACCGCGTGATGGCGCTGCTGCAGGCGCAAGGGTTCAAGAACATCAAGAAGGCCGGTGGATAGGATCAATTGGCCGGCGTCTCGCGCAGCTGGATCATGTTGCCCTCCGGGTCGCAGCCGTCGCACACGCGCAGGCCCTGGAAGTCCCATTCCCTTTCGGGCGGGTTGAGCTCGCCGCCCGCGTCCTGCGCTGCGCTGCGCGCCTCGGCCAGGCTCGCGACGCCGAAGCTCAGCTTGAACGCCGTGTTCTCGCGCCGCACCGGCGGCGTCGCGATGACGATGCGCGCCGCGGTGGCCGCAGGAATCGCCACGATCACCAGCTCGTGGGTCTCGGACTCGAGCACGACGTGATCGTCCACCTCGTGCATCACCTCGAGGTCGGCGACCTCGGCGTAGAAGCGCGCGACGCGCTGGATGTCCTTGGCGTAGACGATGGCGCCGGCGGTGAAGGGATTGGCCACGACGGAGGTCCCGAGTTGCAATCGCAGCAGTATGCCAAGCCGTCTCCGGTCCGATGGCAGCGAAGGCCTCCCTCCGGAACGTCTCAGCCGGCCATCAGCTTGACCACGCTCGAAAAATCGAGTCCGCCCCGGCCAGCCTGCTTGTTCAGCGCATAGAGGTTGCGCGCCAGTTCGCCCAGCGGGATCGTGGCGCCGACCGCCATCGCCGCCTCGACGGCCAGGCCGAGATCCTTGAGCATCAGGTCGCTGCCGAAGCCACCCGAGTAGCCGCGCGAAGCGGGCGCGTTCTCGAGCACGCCGGGCCAGGGATTGCAGACCTCCGTCGCCCAGCTACGGCCAGTGCTGACCGCCATCATCTGCGACAGCGCCTTGGCATCCAGGCCATGCGCCGCGCCGAGTGCGAGGGCCTCGCCGGTGACGGCCATGATCACGCCGAGCGCCATGTTGTTGCACAGCTTGGCGACCTGGCCCGCACCGGCTGCGCCCATGTGGAAGATGTTCCTGCCCATGCCCTGCAGCACCGGACGTGCGAGTTCGAGCGCGGACGCGTCGCCGCCGACGATGAAGGTGAGCGTGCCCGCGGCCGCGCCCGCGGTACCGCCGGAAACCGGCGCGTCGATCATCGGCAACGCGCGCGTCGCGGCGGCCTCGGCCACCTTCCTGGCCGAGGCCGGCGCGATGGTGCTGCAGTCGATGACCAGCGTGCCCGCTGCCAGTCTGGACAGGAGTCCCGTGTCGCCCAGGAACAGCGACTCGACGTGGCGACTGGCCGGCAGCATCGAGATGACCACGTCGACACCTTCGACGGCTTCGGCGGCCGATGCGGCGACGCGCAGACCTTGCGCCTGCGCCTTGCCGACAGCGTCGGGACTGAGGTCGAACGGGGTGACCGTGTGGCCGGCCTTGCCCAGGTTGGCGGCCATCGGCAGTCCCATGTTGCCGAGGCCGATGAAGGCGATGTTGCGTGGGGTCATCTTGTCTCCTGCTTGTTTGAAGGAATGGTTTCGCCTCGACCGGTCAGGCGAGATCCGCGAGCGGGTGCGGGCCTGGCGATGCCGGGGCGAGGTGCTCGGCGATCCAGGCGTCGGTCACGGCGGTCAACGTCGCCGGGCTCCAGCGCGGCGTCCTGTCCTTGTCCACCAGCAACGCGCGCACGCCCTCGGCGAAGTCCGGATGCATGCAGCAGCCGACCGACGCCCGGTACTCCAGCCGGAAGACATCCGCCAGCGACAGGTGCCGTGCGCGTCGCTGCATCTCGAGCGACAGGCGCGCGGACGTCGGCGAACCCTTCGCGAAGGCCGCGCCGGCGGCCGCGAGCCAGGGATCGGCATCCGCTGCCAGGGCTTCGAGGCTAGGGGCGATGTCGACAAGGGTGTCGTGGCCGATCAGGGCATGGATGCGATCCCCGTGCGACGCCAGCGGCGATGCCGGCTTCACGACGTCGGCCGTGAAGGCATCCAGCAGCTGGCTCAGTCGTGGCGAGTCGACGTCGGAGGAGCCAACCCATCGAGCCGCGGCAATCGCCTCGAGCACGCGCCCCTGGTCAGCGTGGTTCAACACCACGTCAGCGAGCCCGGCGAAGCACGCATCGCTCGCGTTCAGCGGCGCACCCGTGAGCGCGAGGAAGAGGCCGACGCGACCGGGTGCTCGACCGAGAAACCAGCTACCCCCGACGTCGGGGTAGAGGCCGATGCCGATCTCGGGCATCGCGAGCCGTGTCTTTGGTGTGACGACGCGGTGCGATGCGCCGGCGAGGAGACCGATGCCGCCGCCCATCACGATGCCGTGGCCCCAGCACAGGAACGGCTTCGGATAGGTGTGGATGCGGTAGTCGAGGCGGTACTCGCGCTCGAAGAAGCGGGCCGCTTCGAGCGGTACCTGGCCGGGCCCGGCGGCGCGGATCGAGCGGTACAGCGAGATGACGTCGCCGCCTGCGCAGAACGCCTTGTCTCCGGCGGCGTCGAGCACGACGCCGGCGATCGTCGGGTCGGTCGCCCAGGCGTCCAGTTGCGGCGACAGCAGGTCCACCATGGCCAGCGACAACGCGTTCAGGCTGGCAGGCGTGTTGAGCGTCGCGCGGCCGAACTGGAGGCCGGAGGCCGTCGTGACGGTGCTGAAGATGACAGGGTCGGTGCTCATGCTGCCGTCTCAGCCATTGCGCCACTCCGGCGAGCGCTTGCCGAGGAAGGCCGCGACGCCTTCGCGCTGGTCCTGCGTCTCGAACAGGGCGACGAAGGCCTCGCGCTCGTCGACCAGCGTGTGCGAAGGCGAGCCAGCCCGCGCACCGTGGATCAGCTTCTTGCAGGCGCGGACGGCGCTCGGGCTCTGGCGTTCGACCTTCGCGGCCATGTCGAGCGCACGTTGCAACGCGGTGCCGCGCGGCACGACGTCGTCGACCAGGCCGATGCGAAGCGCGGTGGGTGCATCGACGCGCTCGCCGAGCAGGATCATGCGCTTGGCCCACGATTCGCCAACCATCCAGGAGACCCATTGCGTGCCGCCCGCACACGGCAGCAGGCCGACGGACGCTTCGGGCAACGCCATCACCGCGTGTTCTTCCGCGACGCGCAGGTCGCACGCGAGTGCGCATTCCAGTCCACCCCCCATCGCGTAGCCGTTGATCGCGGCGATGCTGACGCCGCGAAAGGCCGAAAGCGTCTCGAATGCCTCGCCGAAGCGGCGCGCCATCGTGCTCGCGACGCCCTCGTCGCCATCGGCGAACAGCTTGAGGTCGGCGCCCGCGCTGAAGAACTTCTCTCCGCCGCCCGTGATCACGAGCGCGTAGATCGCCGGATCGTCGTCGAGGTCGCGCACCAGCGACTTCAGGGCCGAGAGGCTGTCGGCCGTCCAGGTATGGGCAGGAGGATTGTCCAGCGTCACGAGGGCCACGTGGCCTTTCCTGGCGAGCTGGAGTCCGGCGTAGTTGTCTTGGGTCATCGAATGTTCTCGGTGGAGTCGTCCTGCAACATGCGTCGTCCGACGATGACGCGCATGATCTCGTTGGTGCCTTCGAGGATCTGGTGCACGCGCACGTCGCGAAGCCAGCGCTCGAGGGGGTATTCGCGGATGTAGCCGTAGCCGCCGTGGATCTGCAGCGCCTCGTTGCAGACCTGGAAGCCCGCGTCGGTGGCGAAGCGCTTGGCCATCGCGCAGTAGACGTGGGCGTCCGGCGAACCGGTGTCGACCTTGGAGGCCGCCAGTCGCACCATCTGGCGCGCGGCGACCAGCTCGGTGGCCATGTCGGCCAGCTTGAATTGCAGCGCCTGGAACTCGGCGATGGCGCGGCCGAACTGTCGGCGCTCGTTCATGTGGCGCCGGGCCGCCGTCAGGGCCGCCTGCGCGGCACCGACCGAACAGGTGGCGATGCTCAGCCGACCGCCGTCCAGGCCCTTCATCGCGATCTTGAAGCCATCGCCTTCCGCGCCCAGCAGGTACGCGGCCGGAACGCGCACGTCGTCGAACGCGATCGCGCGCGTGGGCTGGCTGTTCCAGCCCATCTTTTCTTCCTTGCGGCCGTAGCGCACGCCGGGGGCGTTGGCGGGCACCAGGAAGGCCGAGATGCCGGCCGCGCCATCGACGCCCGTGCGGGCCATCACCACCAGCGCGTCGGTGGCGCCGGCGCCGGAGATGAAGGCCTTGCTGCCGTTGACGACGTAGTGATCGCCGTCGCGGCGCGCGCCCGTTCTCAACGAGGCGGCATCCGAGCCCGCGTTCGGCTCGGTCAGGCAATACGACGCGAGCTTGTCGCCGCGCGTGAGCGGCGGCCCCCACACGGCGACGATCTCGGGCCGCGCGAACGCCGTGATCATCCACGTGGCCATGTTGTGGATGGACAGGTAGGCCGCGGTGGACGGGCAGGCGCCCGCGAGCTCCTCGAGCACGATCGTCGAGTCGAGGCGCGACAGCCCGAGTCCGCCGGCCTCGTGGCTCGCGTACAGGCCGCAGAAGCCGAGCTCGCCGGCGTGGCCCAGGGTGCCCCGCGGGAACACGGCGTTCGCGTCCCATTCGGCCGCGTGCGGCGCCATCTCGGCCGCCGCGAAATGGCGGGCGGCCGACTGGAACGCGCGCTGATCGTCGCTGAGCTCGAACTGCATGGGCATGGTTCAGCGCAGGCTGATGGTGGTGTTCACGCCGGTGGACACGTCGTCGTCGAACCAGCGCGCCGTGATCGTCTTGGTCTGCGTGTAGAACAGGATCACCTGCTTGCCATACGGGCCGAGATCGCCGAGCTTCGACGCGCGCGAGCCGCTGAACGAGAACAGCGGCACGGGCACGGGAATCGGCACGTTGATGCCGATCTGGCCGACGTCGATCTCCTCCTGGAACTTGCGTGCGGCCGCGCCCGACTGCGTGAAGATCGCGGTGCCGTTGCCGTTCGGGTTCGCGTTGATCAGGGCCACCGCATCGTCCAGCGTTTCGGCCTCGGCCAGGCACAGCACCGGTCCGAAGATCTCCTGGTCGTAGATGGACATGCCGGGCCTGACGCCGGAGAAGATCGTCGGGCCGACGAAGTTGCCTTCCTTCAGTCCGCCGTCCAGCGGGGGGAAGCGACCGTCGTGTTCGAGCGTCGCGCCTTCTTCGATGCCCTTGGCGATCAGCGCCTCGACGCGCTCCTTCGCGGCACAGGAGATCAGCGGGCCGACGTCCGTCGTCTTCGACGCGCCGTCGCCGACCGACATCTTCCGCGCGCGCTCGACGAGGTCGGGGATCCACTTCCGGGCATCACCCACCAGCACAACCACGGACAACGCCATGCAACGCTGCCCGGCAGCACCGAACGTCGCCCCCGCCAGCGCGTCGAGCGTCTGCTGCTTGTGCGCGTCGCCCAGCACGATGGCGTGGTTCTTCGCACCCATCATGCATTGCACGCGCTTGCCGGCGAGCGAAGCGCGGTTGTAGACGTGCGTGCCGACCTTGGTCGAGCCGACGAACGAGATCGCCTTGATGTCCGGATGGTCGCAGATCGCGTTCACGACGGCTTCGGCGCCGTGCACGACGTTGAGGACGCCCGCCGGGACGCCGGCTTCCATCGCCAGTTCGCACAGGCGCATCGTCACCATCGGATCCTGTTCCGACGGCTTCAGCACGAAGGTGTTGCCGCACGCGATGGCCATCGGGAACATCCACAGCGGGATCATCGCGGGAAAGTTGAACGGCGTGATGCCGGCGCATACCCCCAGCGGCTGCAGCAGCGTGTACGTGTCGACGCCATTGGCCACGTTGTTGGCGAGCTCGCCCAGTTGCAGGTTGCCGATGCTCGCCGCGTGCTCGACGACCTCGAGGCCTCGGAAGACATCGCCTTCGGCGTCCGCCAGCGTCTTGCCTTGTTCCGCGGTCAGGATCGCAGCGAGCTCCTTCATGTTCTCGCGGATCAACTGCTGGTACTTCAGGAAGATGCGGGCGCGCGCGCCGATGGGCGTCTTGCGCCAGGTCTTGAACGCCTCGCGTCCGGCGGCAACGGCGGCATCGACCTCATCCGACGTGGCCAGCGGAACGCGCGCGAGCACCTGCTGCGTCGCCGGGTTGACGATGTCGCGCCACTGCTCGCTGCGGGATTGAACGAGCTTGCCGTTGATCAGCAGCGGAATGCGGGGAACGTCGTTGGGCATCGGTGAAGTCTCCAGTCTGTCGTGAAGCCGGCAGCCTGGGATGGACAGCGCCGGATGGTTCACAGAGAATCTATCCACTCTCTTCACAAAACGCGATAACACGTTGATGTTAAAAGGAATGGCTGTAAATATCTTCACAAGAAGTTTGTGAAACAGGAAAGGTTGTGAAGCGTGGCCACTGAAGCGCAAGGCGCTCGGAAGCTGTTTGTCGGACCGCGGGTGCGCCGGCTCCGGGAGCAGCACGCGTTGAGCCAGACAGCCCTCGCGGAGCGCCTGTCGCTCTCGTTGAGCTATGTGAGCCAGATCGAAAGCAACCAGCGTCCCGTCACGGCCGCCGTGCTGCTGAAACTGGCCGAGGCCTTCGGCGGCGACATGTCGCAATTCGCTGACGAAACGGACAAGCGCGTGCTGGGCGAACTGGACTGCGCGCTCCAGGACCGCACGCTGCGCAGCAGCACGGTGCCTCCCGCGCAACTGGCGCGGATGGTCGAACAGTCACCCGAGCTCGTCGAAGCGTTCCTGCTGCTCTACCAGCGTCATCAGCGATTGAAGGAAGAGCACGCGCAGACCGTCGATCGCTTCTACGGCGAAGTCGGCGGCGAAACGCGGCCGAATCCGATGGCGCCGCTGCCGCACGAGGAGGTGCGCGACCATTTCAATCGACGCAACAACTACATCGACCGGCTGGACCGCCTGGCGGGGCGACTGGCCGGCGATGCGAAGCTCAAGCCCGGCGAGCGAGCCGCGCCGCTGCGCGAGTTGATGCGTTCGGAATGTGGCGTGGAAGTCATCCTCACCGACGAGATGCGTGACGGCACGGGGCTGCGCCGCTACGAGTCCACGCGTCGCCGGCTGTGGCTGGCTGCCCACCTCAGCGACTCCCAGCTGGCATTCCAGATCGCCACGCAGTACGCGCTCATCGCCCAGCGCGGCGCGTTGGACGAGGAGGTGCTGGCCGGTGCCTACTCGGACGCTGCCGCCGAGGGCCTGGCTCGCCAGGGCCTGGCGCACTACTTCGCGGGCGCGACGCTCCTGCCGTACGAAGAGATGCTGGCCGCATCGCGCGCGTCGCGCTACGACATCGAGTGGTTGCAGCAGCAGTTCCACGTCGGCTTCGAGACGGTGTGCCACCGGCTCTCGACGCTGCAGCGCCCGGGCCTGCGCGGCGTGCCGTTCTACTTCGTGCGGATCGACCAGGCGGGCAACATCTCCAAGCGCCAGAGCGCGACCGCGTTCCACTTCGCGCGGCACGGGGGCGCCTGCCCGCTGTGGCAGGTGCACGAGGCGTTCTCCCAGCCAGGACGAATCCTGACGCAGGTCGCGGAGATGCCCGACGGCACGCGCTTCTTCGGCATCGCGCGCACCATCGAGCGCGGCGGCGGCCGCTACCAGGCGCGCCGCAAGTTCTTCGCGATCGGGCTCGGCTGCGAGCTGTCGCACGCACGTGAGCTGGTCTATGCGGACGGCCTCGACGTGGGCGCGCCGCGCGAGGTCGTGCCCATCGGACCGGGTTGCCGGGTGTGCCCGCGAACCGATTGCGTGCAGCGCGCGTTTCCGCCCGCGGGCAAGGCACTCATCGCCGACGTCGACGCGGAGTCGCTCGTCTCCTACCGCTTCCAGCCGGAGTGAGCGCCCAACCCAGGGGGCGCGTCAGGCGGCTTCGCGCAGCTTCCTGGCCGCGGCGACCATGTTGGTCAGCGCGGGGATCACTTCGTTCCACTGGCGCGTCTTCAGGCCGCAGTCCGGGTTCACCCACAGGCGCCGGGCGGGGATGCGTTCGGCGGCCTTCCTCATCAGTTGCACGATGTGCTCCTGCGTCGGGATGTTGGGCGAGTGGATGTCATAGACGCCCGGGCCGATCTCGTTCGGGTACTTGAAGTGATCGAAGGCGTCGAGCAGTTCCATGTCCGAACGCGAGGTCTCGATCGTGATGACGTCGGCATCCATGTCGGCGATGGCCGCGATGATGTCGTTGAACTCCGAGTAGCACATGTGGGTGTGGATCTGCGTCTCGTCCTGCACGCCGTTGGCGGTGATGCGGAACGATTCGACGGCCCAGTCGAGATAGGTGTTCCACTGCGACTTGCGCAGAGGCAGGCCCTCGCGCAGCGCGGCCTCGTCGATCTGGATGACCCGCACGCCGGCCTTCTCGAGGTCCAGCACTTCCTCGCGGATGGCCAGCGCGAGCTGCAGGCAGGAGGCCGAGCGCGGCTGGTCGTCGCGAACGAAGGACCAGTTCAGTATCGTCACCGGGCCCGTGAGCATGCCCTTCATCGGCTTGGTGGTCAGCGACTGGGCGTACCCGATCCACTCCACCGTCATCGCCTTCGGGCGCGAGATGTCACCGAACAGGATGGGCGGCTTCACGCAGCGCGAGCCGTAGGACTGCACCCAGCCGAACTCGCTGAACGCGTAGCCATCGAGCTGCTCGCCGAAGTATTCGACCATGTCGTTGCGCTCGGCTTCGCCGTGCACCAGCACGTCCAGGCCCAGCGACTCCTGCTCCTGCACGCTGCGCGCGATCTCCGCCTGCATCGCGACCTTGTAGCCCGCCTGGTCCAGACGGCCGGCCTTGAATTCGCTGCGCGCATGACGAATCTCGGCCGTCTGCGGGAACGAGCCGATCGTGGTCGTCGGATACGCCGGCAGGTTCAGCAACGCGGATTGCCTGGCCGAGCGTTGCTCGTAGGCGCTGTGGCGGCGGCCGAGATCCAGTGTCAGCCTGCCCACCGCGGCCTGCACGACCGGGTCGTGCACGCGCGGCGAGCGGCGGCGCGCCTCGACGGCGGCCTGGTTGGCGTCCAGGGCGTCTTTGGCCGCCTCGCGCCCACCCTTCAGCGCCTTGGCCAGCACCTGCAGCTCGTCGAGCTTCTGCAGCGCGTAGGCGAGCCACGACTTCACCTGGACGTCCAGCTTCTTTTCGCTGGAGAGGTCGACCGGCACGTGCAGCAGCGAGCACGACGGTGCGATCCACAGGCGCTCGCCGAGGCGCTCACGCAGCGGCTCCAGCCAGTCGAGGACGGCGCACAGGTCGGTCTTCCAGATGTTGCGGCCGTTGATCACGCCCAGGGACAGGACCTTGTGGGACGGCAGCATGCCCAGCAGCGGCGTCACGTCGCCGCGACCGTTGATGGCGTCTATGTGCAGGCCGGCGACCGGCAGATTGGCCGCCAGGTACATGTTCTCCTGCAGTTGGCCGAAATACGTCGCCACCAGCAACTTGACGCGGCAGCCCTTGAGCGCGTGATAGGCGGTGTTGAACGCGTGCTGCCAGTCGGCGTCCAGTTCGGTGACGAGCAGCGGCTCGTCGATCTGCACCCATTCGACGCCATTTGCCGCGAGTTCGTCCAGCAGTTGCGCATAGACAGGCAGCAGGCGCGGCAGAAGCGCCAGCTTGTCGGTGTCGTCCTTGGCCTTGCCGAGCGCCAGGTAGGTGACCGGCCCGACGATGACCGGCTTGGCCTTGACGCCCTGCGCCTTCGCCTCGGCCAGCTGTTCCAGCAGGCGGGAAGCGTCCAGCTTGAACTCGGTTGCGGCGCTGAACTCGGGGACGATGTAGTGGTAGTTGGTGTCGAACCACTTCGTCATCTCGCCGGCGGCGACGCCGCCACAGCAGCCCGAGTGGTCGTCGGTGCCTTGTGCCGAACGGCCGCGCGCGACGCGGAAGTAGTTGTCCAGCGGATCGCCGTGGAAGCCGCGCACGCGCTCGGGCAGGTTGCCGAGGGTGAAGCTCATGTCCAGCATCTGGTCGTAGTAGGCGAAGTCGCCGACCGGCACCAGATCGAGGTTGGCCTGGTTGATCCAGTGGCGCTGGCGCAGCTGTCCGCCCAGCGACTTCAGCTCGTCGCGCGACGACTGACCCTTCCAGTAGGACTCGAGCGCGAACTTCAGTTCACGCCTGGCGCCGATGCGGGGAAAGCCGAGGTTGTGGGTTTGGGTCATGTGCCTGGATGCGGAATCTGGAGGGAAGGCGAATCGTAGGCACCTGATGGCATGAAGTAAAATGGTCTTTCTTCACGTGTCGATTACTTTCACTCATACACCATGCTCGAGAGAATTCACCTTTCCATCGTGCAGGAGGTCGACAGGCACGGCACGCTCACGGCCGCTGCAGAAGTCCTGAACCTGACGCAATCCGCGCTCAGCCACTCGATGCGCAAGCTCGAGGAACAGCTCGGCACCCAGATCTGGTCGCGCGAAGCGCGCAGCCTGCGACCCACGCAGGCCGGCCAGTACCTGCTCGCCGTCGCCAACCGCGTGCTACCCCAACTGGCGCTCGCCGAGGAGCGCATCCACCAGTTCGCGCAGGGCGAGCGCGGCAGCCTGCGCATCGGGATGGAATGCCATCCTTGCTACCAGTGGCTGCTGAAGGTGGTGTCGCCGTACCTGGCGGGTTGGCCGGCAGTGGACGTCGACGTGAAGCAGAAATTCCAGTTCGGCGGCATCGGTGCGCTGTTCGGCTACGAGATCGACCTGCTCGTGACGCCCGACCCGCTCTACAAGCCTGGCCTGCGCTTCGAGCCCGTCTTCGACTACGAGCAGGTACTGGTGGTCGCGGCCGATCACGCGCTCGCCGGCGCGACCTACGTCAAGCCGTCGCAGCTCACGAGCGAGGTGCTGATCACCTACCCCGTGGACATCGAGCGCCTCGACATCTACAACCAGTTCCTGATGCCCGCCGGCATCACGCCGAAGCGCCACAAGACCATCGAGACCACCGACATCATGCTGCAGATGGTGGAGAGCGGCCGCGGCGTGGCCGCACTGCCGCGCTGGCTGGTGGACGAGTACGCCGCGAAGATGGCGGTGGTGCCGGTGCGCCTGGGCCGCCACGGCATCGCCAAGCAGATCTTCCTGGGCGCGCGCGAGGCCGACTTCGAGATCGACTACCTCGATGCCTTCGTGGAGCTCGCACGCTCGTTCGACGCCGGGTAGGAACCTCAGGCGTAGCGTTTCTCCAGCGCATCCCACTCGGGCTTGCCCACCAGGCGCTGGCGTTCGGCGAACGACACCACCAGCGCCGGGTCCTCGTCGATGCGCTTCGTGTCCTTCAGCACGCCCAGCGCCTTCTGCATGCCGGCGACCGCGCCCTGCAGCGCAGCGTTGGCGTACAGGACGAGCCCATAGCCGAGCGCGCCGAGTTCTTCCGCGCCGAAGATGGGCGTCTTGCCGCCGATGACCATGTTCATCAGCTGCGGCGGCCCGAGACGCCCGGGCAGCGCGCGGATCTCGTCGGCGCTCGTCAAGGCTTCGACGAAGAGGATGTCCGCGCCCGCCTCGGCGAAACGATGGGCGCGTTCGACGGCTGCCTCGAAGCCATGCGTCGCCGCTGCATCAGTACGGGCCATGATGAGAAGGTCGGAATCGCGGCGCGCGTCGACCGCCGCCTTGATCTTGCCGACGGCTTCCTCGGTGGAAATGACCTCCTTGCCCGAGAAGTGCCCGCAGCGCTTGGGCGCGACCTGGTCCTCGAGCTGGATGCAGTCGGCGCCCGCGCGTTCGAGCACGCGCACCGTGTGGCGCACGTTGAGCGCGCTGCCGAAGCCGGTGTCGGCGTCGACGATCAGCGGCAGGTCGACCGCGTCGCGGATGCGCGCCGTGTGGTCGGCGATCTCGTGCAGGCCCATGAAGCCCTGGTCGGGCATGCCGAACCACATGTTGGTGACGCCGGCACCGGTGACGTAGATCGCCTCGAAGCCGAGGTCGGCGATCACGCGGGCGGACAGCGCGTTGAAGGCGCCCGGCACGAGCACGCCGCGGCGGGCCTCGGCGAGGGAGCGAAGGGTCTTGCGAGTGGACATGGCGGGGATCCTGTTCTTCAGAAGCTGTCGCCGGGGATGCGGATCCAGCCTTCCATCAGCACGCGCGCGCTGCGGCTCATGATGGCCTTGGTGACGGACCAGACGCCGTCGGCCTGCGTGGCCTCGGCGCCGACGCGCAGCGTGCCCGAGGGGTGGCCGAAGCGGACGGCGCTGCGGGCGCCGCCGCCGGCCGCGAGGTTGACCAGCGTGCCGGGAATGGCCGCGGCCGTGCCGATCGCGACCGCCGCCGTGCCCATCATCGCGTGGTGCAGCTTGCCCATCGACATGGCGCGCACCAGGAGGTCGACATCGCTCGCCAGGACTGGCTTGCCACTGGATGCGACGTAGTCTGCCGGGCGCGCGACGAACGCGACCTTGGGTGAGTGCTGACGTCCCGCGGCTTCGCTGACATCGCGAATCAGGCCCATGCGCACGGCGCCGCATGCACGGATCGTCTCGAACATCGCGAGCGCCCTGGAGTCGCCGTTGATCGCGTCCTGCAGCTCGGTGCCGGTGTAGCCGATGGCTTCGGCGTCGAGGAAGATCGTCGGGATGCCCGCGTTGATCAGCGTGACGTCGAACGTGCCCACTCCCGGCACGGCCAGCCGGTCGACGACGTTGCCGGTCGGGAACATCGCGCCGCCACCGTCACCGTCTCCCTCGTCTGCAGGATCGAGGAATTCGAGCTGCACCTCGGCGGCCGGGAACGTCACGCCATCGAGCTCGAAATCGCCGGTCTCCTGCACGGTACCACCGACCATCGTCACATGAGAAACGATGGTCTTGCCGATGTTGGCCTGCCAGATACGAATGATGGCGACGCCGTCGTGCGGAACGCGACGCGCATCGACCAGACCGTTGGCGATCGCGAACGGGCCGACGGCCGCGGACAGGTTGCCGCAGTTGCCGCTCCAGTCGACGAAGCGGCTGTCGATCGAGACCTGGCCGAAGAGGTAGTCGACATCGTGGTCAGGCCGCGAACTCTTCGAGAGGAGCACGCTCTTGCTGGTGCTCGACGTCGCGCCGCCCATGCCGTCGATCTGCTTGCCGTACGGATCCGGGCTGCCGATCACGCGCAGCAGCAGCGCGTCGCGCGCGGGCCCGGGCACGCGAGCGGCTTCGGGGAGGTCGTCCACGCAAAAGAACACCCCCTTGCTGGTGCCGCCTCGCATGTAGGTCGCCGGGATCCTGATTTGCGGTTGAAAGGACATGTCGATCCGGGGTTCAGGCAGACGCCTGCGTCGCCGCAAGGAAATCCTGGGCGAAGCGCTGCAGCACGCCGCCCGCATCGTAGATCGAGATCTCCTCCCCGGTGTCCAGGCGGCAGGTCACGGGAACCTCCAGCCGTTCGCCATCGCGACGGTGGACGACCAGGGTGAGGGTCGAGCGCGGCGCGCGCCGGCCGACGACGTCGTACGTCTCGGTGCCGTCGAGTCCCAGCGTCTTGCGGTCGATGCCCGGCTTGAACTCCAGCGGCAGCACGCCCATGCCGATCAGGTTGGTGCGGTGGATGCGCTCGAACCCTTCGGCGACGATGGCCTCGACGCCGGCCAGGCGCACGCCCTTGGCCGCCCAGTCGCGCGACGAGCCTTGTCCGTAGTCGGCACCCGCCACGATGATCAGCGGCTGCCTGCGCGCCATGTAGGTCTCGATCGCCTCCCACATGCGCATCACCTGGCCTTCAGGCTCGACGCGCGCGAGCGAACCTGCCTTCACGCTGCCATCGGCGTTGCGCACCATCTCGTTTCCGAGCGTCGGATTCGCGAACGTCGCGCGCTGCGCCGTGAGGTGGTCGCCGCGGTGCGTCGCGTAGGAGTTGAAGTCTTCCTCCGGAACCCCCATCCGGTGCAGGTATTCGCCCGCGGCGCTGTTCATCATGATCGCGTTGGACGGCGACAGGTGATCTGTCGTGATGTTGTCGGGCAGCACGGCGAGCGCGCGCATCGAACGCAGCGTGCGTTCCCCGGCCAGCGCGCCTTCCCAATAGGGCGGTCGGCGAATGTAGGTGCTCGGCGCCCGCCAGTCGTACAGCGGGGCCACTCGAACGCCGTCGTCCTGCCGGATGGCGAACATCGGCTCGTAGACCTGCCGGAAGTGTTCCGGCTTGACGCTCCTGGCGACGATGGCGTCGATCTCGGCGTCGTCGGGCCACAGGTCGGCCAGCCGGATCTCGCGACCTTCGAAGACCGTGAGCACGTCCTTCTCGATGTCGAAGCGGATGGTGCCGGCGATGGCGTAGGCAACGACCAGCGGTGGCGAGGCCAGGAACGCCTGCTTCGCGTACGGATGGATGCGACCGTCGAAGTTCCGATTGCCGGACAGTACCGCCGTGGCATACAGGTCGCGGTCGATGATCTCTTGCTGGATCGCCGGGTCGAGTGCGCCCGACATCCCGTTGCACGACGTGCACGCGTAAGCCACGACGCCGAAGCCGAGCTTCTCGAGTTCCGGCATCAGCCCGGCGTCCTCGAGATACAGCGTCACGGCTTTCGAGCCGGGCGCCAACGAGCTCTTGACCCACGGCTTGCGCGCAAGACCGACGCGGTTCGCGTTGCGCGCGAGCAGGCCGGCGGCGATCACGTTGCGCGGGTTGCTGGTGTTGGTGCAACTGGTGATGGCGGCGATGATCACCGCGCCGTCGGGCATGCGCCCGGGCGTGTCGTCCCAGGCGCCTGCGATGCCTTTCTCGGCCAGGTCGGCGGTGGCGACGCGGGCGTGCGGATTGGACGGGCCCGCCATGTTGCGAACGACCGTCGACAGGTCGAACGTCAGGGTGCGCTCGTACTGTGCCTCGTCGAGACTGTCCCACCAAAGGCCAGCCTGCCTCGCATACGTCTCGACCAATGCGACCTGCGCGTCGGCGCGGCCGGTGAGGCGCAGGTACGTGATCGTCTGGGGATCGATGCTGAACATCGCCGCGGTGGCACCGTATTCGGGCGCCATGTTGGAGATCGTCGCGCGGTCGCCCAGCGTCAGCGCGGCAGCACCTTCGCCGTGGAACTCGAGGTAGGCACCGACCACCTTGGACCTGCGAAGGAACTCGGTCAAGGCGAGCACGAGGTCGGTCGCCGTGATGCCCGGCTGCGGCCGGCCCGTCAGCGCCACCCCGACGATTTCCGGCAGGCGCATCCACGACGCGCGCCCCAGCATCACGTTCTCGGCCTCGAGGCCGCCGACGCCCACGGCGACGACGCCCAGCGCGTCGACATGCGGCGTGTGGCTGTCGGTGCCGACCAGGGTGTCCGGGAACGCCACGCCGTCCTTCGCGTGGATCACCGGCGACATCCGCTCCAGGTTGATCTGGTGCATGATCCCGTTGCCAGGCGGGATGACTTCCATGTTCCTGAAGGCGCGCTTCGTCCACTCGATGAAGTGGAATCGGTCTTCGTTGCGCCGATCCTCGATCGCGCGGTTCTTCGCGAAGGCATCCGGGTCGTCGCCCCCGCACTCGACGGCCAGCGAGTGGTCGACGATCAATTGCACCGGCACCACCGGATTGACCTGCGACGGGTCGCCGCCCCGCTCGGCGATCGCGTCGCGCAGGCCGGCGAGGTCCACGAGCGCGGTCTGGCCAAGGATGTCGTGGCAGACCACGCGCGCCGGAAACCAGGGGAAGTCGTGCTCGCGCTTTCTCTCGATGAGCTGCGTCAGGCTCTGGCCCAGGATCGCGGGATCGCACCGTCGCACCAGGTTTTCGGCGTGCACGCGGGAGGTGTAGGGCAGCCCGGCCCAGGCACCTGCGCGGATCGCCTCGACGGCCTCGCGCGCATCGTAGTAGTCGAGCGCCGTGCCCGGCAGGTTCTTGCGATATTGGACGTTCATGGGTGCGAAGGTTCGTCCAGCTCAGCGGCGCTCGCCGATGGCCGTGAACTGCAGGTCTTCCGGGCCGGTGTAGTTGGCACTCGGACGAATGATCTTGTTGTCGATGCGCTGCTCGATCACGTGCGCGGCCCAACCTGACGTGCGCGAGACGGCGAACAGCGGCGTGAACATCGCCGTGGGCACGCCCATCGTGTGGTAGCTGACGGCACTGAACCAGTCGAGGTTCGGGAACATCTTCTTGACCTCCCACATCACGCTTTCGAGTCGTTCCGCGATGTCGAACATCTTCGTCGAACCAGCGTCCTCCGACAGACGTCGAGCAACGCCCTTGATCACGACGTTGCGCGGATCGCTGACCGTATACACCGGATGGCCGAAGCCGATCACGACCTCCTTGGCCTCGACGCGGCGGCGGATGTCGGCCTCGGCGTCGTCCGGTCCGTCGTAGCGATTCTGGATCGCGAAGGCGAACTCGTTGGCGCCACCGTGCTTCGGCCCGCGCAACGCGCCGATGCCGCCGGCAATCGCCGAGTACATGTCGCTGCCCGTGCCGGCGATCACGCGAGCCGTGAACGTCGACGCATTGAACTCATGCTCGGCGTAGAGGTTCAGCGAGGTGTGCATCGCACGCACCCAGGCGTTCGAAGGCTTCTTGCCATGCAGCAGGTGCAGGAAGTGGCCGCCAATGGAATCGTCGTCCGTCTCGACCTCGATTCGCTTGCCGTTCGTCGACCAGTGGTACCAGTACAGCAGCATCGAACCGAGCGAGGCCATCAGACGGTCGGCGATGTCGCGCGCCCCCGGGACGTTATGGTCTTCCTTCTCGGGCAGCATGCAACCCAGCGCGGAGACGCCCGTGCGCATGACGTCCATCGGGTGCGCGGCGGCGGGCAGCTGTTCGAGCGCGGTCTTGACGCTGGCGGGCAAGCCACGCATCGACTTCAGCCTGGCCTTGTAGGTCGCGAGGTCGGCGGACGTCGGCAGCTTGCCGTGAACCAGCAGGTGCGCGATCTCCTCGAATTCGCAGACTTCCGCGACGTCGAGGATGTCGTAGCCACGGTAGTGCAGGTCGTTGCCCGTGCGGCCGACGCTGCACAGCGCCGTGTTGCCGGCGGTGACGCCAGACAGCGCGACGGACTTCTTCGGCTTGAAGGTAGCGGCGGGGACGATGGCAGGTGCGTCGATCATGAGCTTGTTTTCCAGGGTTCAGCGAGAAAGGGGCGCGGCGAACGACAGTTCTGCTGCGGGTCGAGGTGCGGACACCGGGCAGGGGCGACCCAGCTCGTCGACGGCGACCAACTCGAACTCGGCACGCAGCACTTCATCGGGCCGCGTGCCGGGGGCGCCGTCGAACGTCGCCAGCACCTGCACCGACAGCGAAGTTCGGCCGACCCGCGTCACGCGCGCATGGAAATTCACGAGCGTGCCCACCGGGATCGGCGCCAGGAAATCGATCTGCTTCGCGCCAGCCATCACGACCGACTGGCGCGTGAAGCGTGCGGCGACGAGGAAGGCCGCCTTGCCAAGCAATGCAAGCGCGTTCGGACCGAAAAGCGTTCCGTAGTGGTTGGCCTGCTGGGGCAGGATCAGCTCGGTGAACTCCAGTTCGTTGCGGGCCGGCGAACGCCTGGCGCTGCCCGGCCGGTCGTCCGTCATCGCGTCGAGTTGGTTGATCCAGTTCATGGGTTGCTGCGTCGTCATGTTGCAATATTTGCATTCCGGTATGCTTTGCGCAACGACTGAAGTTGCGATGTTTTGCGAACTCAACCCCTCAATTTGCAATGTTTGCGATGTTTCAAAGGTACCGCCATGCGCAAGACTTTCCTGGGCGTGAAGCTCAAGGCACTCCGGGAGCAACGCGGCTTGACGCAAGCCGCGTTGGCGCAACTCCTGGCCCTGTCGCCGAGCTACCTCAACCAGCTCGAGAACAACCAGAGGCCCCTGAGCGTGCCGGTGCTGCTGCGGCTGCAATCCGCTCTTGGCGTCGACCTGCAGCTCTTCTCCGACGACGATGAGGCTCGCCTGACCGCGCAGCTCCAGTCCGTGATGGCCGAGGCGGCCGGCGACACGGTCGTCGCGCAGGCGGAGCTGCGTTCGCTGGCGCAGCAGATGCCCGCGCTGGCGCAGGTGTTCATCCGCATGCATCGGCGCGGTCGCGATGCGCAGGACCGGCTGTCGGCGCTGGCTGCGACGCTCGGTGACCGCGCAGGCGAACTCGCGCCCTCGGCACGCCAGCCGCACGAGGAGGTACGCGACTTCTTCTACGAGCGGCACAACCACATCGCCACGCTGGACGAACGGGCGGAGGCGCTGGGAGAGGTTGTCCGGGCGCAGCCTGTCACGGCGGCAAGGCAGGGCCAGCCCGTGCGTCGCGAAGAGATCGAGCGCCCACACGACGCCCGCGACCTTGCTGCCCGGCTCGAAGCGTTCCTCCTTCGAACACACGGCGTGGCCACGAGCACCTTGCCGCAGGAGGGTCCGCATTCCGAGGGCGGCACGCTGCGTCGGTTCGACTCGGACAACAAGGTGCTGTACGTCGGAGATGCCGCGGAACCGGGTCAACGCGCGTTCCAGTTGGCGACTCAACTGGCCTACCTCGACGCCGGCGTCCTGATCGACGAACTGGCGGACTCCGGCAACTTCTCGAGTCCGGAATCGAGGTCGCTCGCGCGCATCGGCCTGGCGAGCTACTTCGCGGGCGCGCTCGTCCTGCCTTATCGCCGCTTCCTCGGCGCGGCCGAGCTGCTGAGCTATGACATCGACCTGCTGGCGCTGCGTTTCGGCGTCAGCTTCGAGACCGTCTGCCATCGTCTCTCGACGTTGCAACGGCCGGAGGCGCGCGGCATCCCGTTCTTCTTCGTCCGCGTCGACAGGGCCGGCAATATTTCCAAGCGCCAGTCGGCGACCGATTTCCATTTCTCGCACACCGGTGGCACCTGCCCGCTCTGGAACGTCTACGCGGCGTTCGCTCAGCCGGCGAAGGTGCTGACGCAGGTCGCGCGGATGCCGGATGGCCGCACCTACCTCTGGATCGCTCGATGCGTATCGCGCACCACGGGCGGATACGGTTCGCCGGAGCGCACGTTCGCGATCGGCCTGGGGTGCGATGTGCGGCACGCCGCCCGTCTTGTCTATGCCAAGGGCCTCGACCTGAGCGACGCTGAAGTCGCGACGCCGATCGGCGCAGGATGCCGCATCTGCGATCGCAAGGGCTGTCCGCAGCGGGCATTTCCTGCATTGGGCAAGCGCCTCCAGATCGACGAGAACGAGCGTCCTCGCGAGCCTTACGCGAGCCAATGAGCGGATGGGACGGCCGGGCGAACGGTAGACTGCCGCGAACATCCTCTTTCGTGGAGCCGTCCATGCCCCGTTCCCTGCTCAATGCCGACCTCGAACTCGACCTGGTCCTCGAGCGCATCGTGCCCGTCCCGCGCCACCTGGTGTGGAAGGCGTGGACGCAGCCGGAGCACCTGGTCAAGTGGTTCTGCCCGGTGCCCTGGAAGACCACCAACTGCAGGATCGACCTGCAGCCCGGCGGCATCTTCCAGACGACGATGCAGGGCCCCGAGGGCCCGGGCTTCACCAACACCGGCTGCTTCCTGCAGGTGGTCGACAACGAGCTCCTCGCGTGGACCGGGGCGCTCGGACCGGGCTTTCGTCCGCAGCCCAAGGAGGTGTTCGCGCAGGTGCCGTTCGTGATGACGGCGATCATCGCGCTGGAGGATGCCGAGGGCGGCACGAAGTACACCGCGCTGGTGCGTCACGGCGACGTGCCGTCGCGCGAGGCGCACGAGCGCATCGGCTTCCATGCGGGCTGGGGCAGGGCGCTCGACCAGCTCGTCGAACACGCCCAGGCGGGCGACTTCGGCCCGGCCGCTTGACCGGGGTTTCCATCCGGCCGGTGGTGGCGGCCGACGTCGCGGCGCTGCTGCGCTTCGAGCTGGCCCATCGCGCGTATTTCGAACAGTGGATCAACGCGCGCGAGCCGGCCTTCTACAGCGAGCGGGGCGTGGCCGCCGCGATCGCCGTGGCCGAGGCCGCACGCGCCGCCGACCAGGCATTCCAGTACCTGGTCGTCGAGGACGGTCGCCTCGTCGGGCGCGTGAACCTCACCGCCGTGCGGCGCGCGCACTACCAGTGCGCCGATCTCGGCTACCGCATCGGCGAGCACGACGGCGGTCGCGGCATCGCGTCGAAGGCGGTGGCGCTGTGCCTGGAACAGGCCTTCGGCACGCACGGGCTGCGGCGCATCGAGGCGGTGGCGCGGCCCGAGAACCAGGGTTCCGTGCGCGTGCTGGAGCGCAACGGCTTCGCCCGGTTCGGCCACTCGCGGCTCAGCTTCGAGCTGGGCGGACGGTGGTTCGACCGGCTGCTGTTCGAGCGCCATCGCGATCCGCGGCCGCCCGCCTGAGGCGATTCGTCGTGGCGCAAGCGGCCCCAACTTGAGGCGCCCGGCACAGGCCGTGTGCGTCGGGTCGGACGCGACATGAGCGCGGCGCGGGCGCCCTGCCCCGGGCGGCCGCCTGCCGGAGAGCACCGGCGCGCAATGGCACGGATGATGCTTGTGCACTGAGCGGTATACAAGCAATCCATCCGAGCCAGGAGCCGCCGATGAGCTTTTCCGCCATCCCCCACCCGACGCGGCGCCGCCTGCTCGGCGCCGCCGCCGCGACCGCGGCGAGCCTGGGCGCTGCCGGGCTCGTGCGCGCGCAGTCGGCCACCCGGATCCGCATCGGCTACTGGCCGGTGGCCGCCGGCCTGCCGTTCTACGCGGCGGTCGACAAGGGCTACTTCAAGGAGGCCGGGCTGGACGTCGAGGCGATCAAGTTCGCGGGCGCGCAGCAGGTCATGGAGGCCATGCTGGCCGGGCGCTGCGACGGCAGCGCCAACGGCACGGGTGCGGGCAACCTGGGCGTCGGCGAGATCGCCTCGCCGGGCCTGTTCAAGATCATCGCCACCAACCCGAGCAACGCGAAGTACGTGCTCGACGAGTTCCTCGTGCCCAAGGACAGCCCGATCACGTCGATCGCGCAGCTCAAGGGCAAGCGCGTCGCGAGCGGGCCCGGTATCCAGAATCGCGTGCTGGCGATGACCGTGCTCGAGCGTGCCGGTGCGGGCGGCACGGCCGTCACCGAGCTGCCGATCGGCCAGCACGTGGCGGCGCTCGCGGCCGGCCAGGTGGACGCGGTCTACACGCTGGAGCCCACCGGCACCGTCGGTCGCCTCAACGGCACGACGCGCGTCCTGGAGGCCGGCGTCATCGCCAGGTACGTCCTCGGCGACCCGATGGCGCCGTGGCACGGCGGCGCCGCGACGCTCACCACCGAGTTCATCAAGGCGCATCCGGCCGAGACGAAGAAATACATCGCGGCGTATGCACGCGGCATCGAGCTGGTGCGCACGAATCCGGCCGAGGCGCGCAAGTCGCTCAAGGGCTACACCGCCATCGAGGGGCCGCTCACCGGCGAGGTGCCGCTGCCCTCGTACATGCTCTACAGCGAGTTCAAGCCGGCCGACCTCGCGGCGTTCCAGAAGTTCTTCGACCTGTTCACCGACAAGGGCGTGTTCGAGAAGAAGCTCGACGTCGCCTCGCTGATCTACAAGGGGTGATGCCATGGACGATGCCACCGCCGCCGGCGCCGCGCCGCCCTGGCGCAACGCCGATGCCGCCGCGGCGCCGGCGAAGTTCCGACGCCGCATCGAACTCGCGCGGCTGATCCCGTTCATCGGGCCGCTGCTGCTGTTCGTCATCTGGGATCTCGTCGTGCGCTTCGGGCTCATCAAGGCGATCCTGCTGCCGCCGCCGCTCGCGACGCTGCAGACGCTGGTGACCGGCCTCGCGGGCGGCCCGCTGCTGACCGACTTCGCCGTCACCGTGTGGCGCACGCTGCAGGCCTTCCTGATCTCCGCGATCGTCGGCGTCCCGCTGGGCGTGCTCCTGGGCAGCAACGAACGCGCGTACCGCAGCGTCGAGTTCCTGATCGACTTCTTCCGCTCGACGCCGTCGTCCGCGCTGATCCCGCTGTTCCTGCTGATCTTCGGCACTTCCGACGTCAACAAGGTGGCGATCGCCGCGTTCGGCGCGTTGCTGATCGTCGTCTTCAACAGCGCCTACGGCGTGCTCAACGCGCGCAAGCAGCGCGTGATGGCCGCCAGGGTGATGGGCGCGTCGCGCTGGCGCATCTTCTGCGACGTGCTGGTGTGGGAGAGCCTTCAGCCCAGCTTCGTCGGACTGCGCTCGGCGGTGTCGATGGCGCTGGTGATCGTCGTCGTCGCCGAGATGTTCATCGGCTCCGACAGCGGCCTGGGCCATCGCATCATCGACGCGCAGCAGGTGCTCAACGTCAAGAGCATGTACGCGGCCATCCTCGCCGCGGGCATGCTGGGCTACGCGCTCAACATCGTGTTCCTGCTGCTGGAACGCCGCATCGTCCACTGGAGCGGGAGATAGCCATGACCGTTGTCCTCAATGCGCCCGTCGTGGCCGAAGTCCCCGAGCGGCCGTTCAAGCCGGGCCCCGCGGGCACGCACATCACGATCCGCGGCCTGACGAAATACTTCGCTGGCTGGCCGCTGTACGAGAACTTCGACCTCGACATTCCCAAGCACAAGATCGTGTCGGTGTTCGGCCCCAATGGCTGCGGCAAGAGCACGTTGATCAACATGATCGCCGGCCTGGTGCCGTTCGACTCGGGCGAGATCCTGTTCGACGGCAAGAGCCTCGCGCAGACCAAGATCGGCTACGTCTTCCAGAACTATCGCGAGGCGATGTTCCCGTGGATGCGCACGATCGACAACATCGCCTATCCCCTCAAGATAGAAGGCCGCAGCAAGGCCGAGGTCGATCGCCGCATGGCGGAGCTGGTGGAGTCGTTCGACGTCCGGTTCGACCTGCGCCGCTATCCGTACGAGTTGTCCGGGGGCCAGCAGCAGACCGCGTCCATCATGCGCGCGCTGGCGCCGCAGCCCGAGGTGCTGTTCCTCGACGAGCCGTTCTCCGCACTCGACTTCGAGATGACGCTGTTCATCCGCGAGAAGCTGCAGCAGGTGTTCGTCGAGACCGGCACGACGATGCTGCTGGTGTCGCACGACCTCGAGGAAGCCGTCTACCTCGCCGACGAGGTCCTGCTGCTCACCAAGCGCCCGACGCGCGTGGCCGACATCCTGCGCTACGACGACCCGCGGCCGCGCACGGTGGAGACGCTGTCGCAGCCGGGCTTCGTCGCGATGAAGAAGCTGAGCCTCGAGATATTCCAGCGCGAGGTCAGGCGCTAGCGCTACTGGTCCACTTCAGCACCATCGCCGCCAGCGCCTCGCGCGACAGCGGCTTGGCCAGGTGGTCGTTCATGCCGGCGGCCAGGCACAGCTCGCGGTCGGCCGCCATTGCGTTGGCCGTCACCGCGATGATGGGCAGGCGGCGCGCGCCTTCGGCCCGGATGACGCGGGCGGCCTCGTAGCCGTCCATGCCGGGCATCTGGCAATCGAGCAGCAGGGCGTCGAAGTGGCCGTTGCGGCATTGCGCGACCGCCTGTGCGCCGTCGAGCGCGCAGGCCACGCGGGCACCCATGCCTTCGAGCATCGCCACGGCCACCTGCAGGTTGACCGGGTTGTCCTCGGCCACCAGCAGGTGCAGGCCGGCCAGGCGCCTGTCGCCCGAATCGCCTGCAGCGACCGCGGGCACCGGGTCGGGCGCGAGGCCGGGTGCGGGGGTGCGCGCGAGACCCAGCCCGAGGTCGACGCGGAACGCGGAGCCCGCGCCCGGCGTGCTCGCCACCGACAGCGCGCCGCCCATCAGCGCCACCAGTTCCTTGGTGATCGCCAGGCCGAGTCCGGTGCCGCCGAAGCGGCGCGTCGTCGACTCGTCGGCCTGCGTGAACGGCTCGAACAGCCGCTGGCGCGCCGCCTCGCTGATGCCGATGCCGTTGTCGCGCACCTCGAACGACAGCGCGTGCCTCGTCGCGTCGCCACCGGTGCGCCACGCGCGCAGCGTCACCTGGCCGCCGCGCTCGGTGAACTTGATCGCGTTGTTGAGCAGGTTGGTGAGGATCTGGCGCAGGCGGGTCGGATCGCCGTTGGCGCGGCGGGGCAGGGCGTCGTCGACGTCGCCCGCCAGCGTGATGCCGGCCGCGGTGGCCGTCGCACGGAACAGCGCGAGCTGGTCGGCGAGCAGCGCGGCCAGGTCGAAGTCCAGCTGCTCGAGCACCATCTTTCCGGCCTCGATCTTGGAGACGTCCAGCACGTCGTTGAGAACGTGCAGCATGGTCTGGCCCGATGCGTGCGCGGCCGCGGCGAGCTCGCGCTGGCGGGGGTCCAGCGACGTGCTCAGGAGCAACTCCGTCATGCCCAGGATGCCGTTCATCGGGGTGCGGATCTCGTGGCTCATGTTGGCGAGGAACGAGGTCTTGGCGCGGTTCGCGCCGTCGGCGGCGACGAGCGCTTTCTTCAGCTGCAGCAGGATCTCGCGGCGGCGGCGCAGCAGGCGGGCGATCCACCAGGCGAGCGCCGCCAGCACCGCGTCGAAGCCGAGCGCCATCGCGACCAGGGCCCGGGTGGTGCGGCGCCAGTGCGCCAGGATCAGGTCCTCGGTCACGAGGATGGCGACGACGGTGGGGTAGGCGCGCGACAGCGTCGGCGCCACCAGGCGGCGGCCCGATTGCGCCGGATCGACCACCCGCGGTCCGTCGATGAACGCAGTGCGTGGGATCGCGCCGTCCGCGCCGTCGAGCAGCTTGAACACGGGGCCGCCCGAGAAGCTCCTGCCGACGAACGTCTCGATGGGCGGCTGGCGTGCCAGCAGCACGCCGTCACGGCGCAGCAGCAGCACGGTGATGCCTTCGCGCGCCGAGTCGATCGACTGGTAGAAGCTCTGGAAATACTCGCACTCGATGCCCACCAGCGCGATGCCCAGCAAGCTGCCGTCCACCGCCCTCAGCTTGCGCGCCAGGTAGAACGTCCAGCGTGCGTTGCCGCGGTTCTTCACCGGTGCCGAGACGTACACCGTCAACGCGTCGGAGGCGAGATGTGCCTTGATGTAGTCGCGGTCGGACAGGTCGAGCGTCGGCGTGGGAAAGCCGCGCGTGTAGTTGACCAGCTGGCCCGTGGCGGTGAGCAGCGATACCACGCCGATCTGCGGCAGGTCGCTCTGGCGACGGCGCAGGAGCTCGAACATCTCGCGCGTGCCGGCCTTGGCGACAAGGTCGGCGGTGTCGACCGGCGCCGTCTTGTTGATGTCGTCCACCACGCGCTCCAGCACGCCGTCGGCGGCGGCCAGCGTCTGGTCGGCGTGCTGCGCGGCCATCTCGGACAGGTTGCCCAGGAAGAAGCGCCAGTCGTCGATGGCGTCCTCGCGCTCGCGCCAGCTGGCGAAGGCCACGGCGATCCAGGTGAGCAGGATCACCGCCAGCACGGCGAGCAGCAGCGTGCGATCGCGCTGCGGGGGCAACGTGACGGCAGTGGGCTGGACGGCGGCCATCGCCGAATTGTGGACTTTTTCGGACGCGGAGACCGGTTCGCGGATGCGGGCTGGCGGTAGTCCTTCTCGGGATGGCCTTGAATTCCGTCCGCCCGCCACCCATCTGCGAGTCCGAAGGAGAATGCCATGGGTGCCCCCGATGCCTACCTGCAGGATGCCTACTCGCGCACGGTCAGCGAGGTGGTGGAGGGTGTCGGCCCGGCCGTGGCCGCGGTGCGGCTGCTCGGCGCGGGCGACTCCGGCGAGTCGCTGGGCGGCGGCTCGGGCTTCCTGTTCACGCCCGACGGCTACGTGCTGACCAACTCGCACGTGGTGCGCGCCGGCAAGCCCGCCACCACCGCACGGCCCGACGTGCGCCACCAGGTGTCGCTGGCCGACGGCCGCGAGTTCGACGCGCGCTGGGTGGGCGACGACCCCGACACCGACCTGGCCGTGCTGAGCATCGACGGCCTGTCGCGCGGCTCGCTGGCGCACGCGCCGCTGGGCCGCTCGGCCGGCCTGAAGCGCGGGCAGATCGCGATCGCCATCGGCAACCCGCTGGGCTTCGAGCACACGGTCACCGCGGGCATCGTCAGCGCGCTGGGGCGCAGCATGCGCACCAGCTCGGGCCGCATGATCCCCGACGTCATCCAGACCGACGCGGCGCTGAACCCTGGCAACTCCGGCGGCCCGCTGCTCGACTCCCGAGGCGAGGTGATCGGCATCAACACCGCCATCATCCGCGGCGCGCAATCGATCTGCTTCGCGGTGGCGGTGGACATCGCCGGCTGGGTGATCCCGCAACTGCTGCAGCACGGGCGCGTGCGGCGCGGCTATCTCGGCGTGGCGGGGCAGACGCAGGACCTGCACCGGCGCGTGGTGCTGGCCTACGAACTGCCGCAGGCCAGCGGCGTGCGCGTGATGAGCGTCGAGCCCGACAGCCCCGCGGCGCGCGTGGGCGTGCGCGAGGGCGACCTCATCGTCGGCCTGGACGGCGTGGCCATCGCCAGCGTCGACGCGCTGCACCAGGCGCTCGATGCCAGCCGCGTCAACCGCGACTGCGTACTCAAGGTGATCCGCGGCGTGCGCACGCCGGCGCCGATGTACTTCACGGTTCGGCCGGCCGAGGTGCTGCGGAGTTGAGGTAATATACGTTCCATATATAGATCGTATAAGGAACGACGCCATGGGCATCGTCAAGATTTCCGACCTCATGCACGACAACCTGCGCGACGCCAGCGACGCGCTGAGCCGCTCCATCAACGCGCAGGCCGAGCACTGGCTGCGCGTGGGCATGCTGTCCGAGCTGCACCCCGAACTCACCTACGGCGAGATCTGCCAGCTGATGCTGCGCAGCGCGCGTTCGGGCACCAGCCTGGGATTCGTCCGCCCCGAGGTCGCGGTCGCGGCCTCCACCACGGCGCGCAAGGCCATCCGCAAGGCCGCGCGATGAGTCGCGATCCCCATCCGATCAAGACGCCGGAGCAGGTTGCCATGGCACGCGCGGCGGGCGCGCTCGCGGCCGAGGTGCTGCACATGCTGGTGCCGCACGTGAAGCCCGGCGTCAGCACCGACGACCTCGACCGCCTGTGCCACGACCACATCGTCAACGTGCAGAAGGCCATTCCCGCCAACGTCGGCTACCGCGGCTTCCCGAAGACGGTGTGCACCTCGGTCAATCACGTGGTGTGCCATGGCATCCCGAGCGACAAGGTGCTCAAGGACGGCGACATCGTCAACGTCGACATCGCCGTGATCAAGGACGGCTGGTACGGCGACACCAGCCGCATGTACTGCGTGGGCACGCCCAGCGTGCTCGCGAAGCGCCTGGTGGACACCACCTACGAGGCCATGCGCGCGGGCATCCGCACGGTGCGCCCCGGCGCCACCCTGGGCGACGTGGGCGCGGCCATCCAGCAGGTGGCCGAGAAGGCCGGCTTCAGCATCGTGCGCGACTACTGCGGCCACGGCATCGGCAAGGTGTACCACGACGACGCGCTGCAGGTGTGCCACTTCGGCCGCCGCGGCGAGGGCCAGCGGCTGAAGGAGGGCATGGTGTTCACCATCGAGCCCATGGTCAACGTCGGCAAGCCCGGCACGCGCGAGCTGCCCGACGGCTGGACGGTGGTCACGCGCGACCATTCGCTGTCGGCCCAGTGGGAGCACATGGTGGCCGTCACGCACGACGGATTCGAGGTATTGACCGCGTGGCCCGAGGGCACGGGCGCCTACGCGGCGATCGCCTGACGCCGGTGCCCGAACTCGACGAACTCGTCGCCCTCGACCTGCTCACCCTGCGCGAGCACACGGAGCGCGCCGGCGACGTGCTGGACGAGGCGACGCAGCGGCGCGCGCTGGCACGGTCTTTGGAGACCGCCGAGGTCGTCACCGTGCGCCGCGCCGACGCGCTGGTGGCGTACGCGATGCTGCGGCCGCAGGACGGCAGCCTGTGGTTCGTGCTCGGCTTCAACACCCATCCCGCGCACCGCGAAGCGAGCGTGTTCCGCGACCTGTTCGCGCAGATCGCCGCGCTGGCCGAACGCCACGCCATCACGGCCCTGCGCAGCAACGTCTACCGCACCAACCGCCTGTCGATGGCCTTTCATCGCCGGCTGGGCTTTCGCGTCACGCGCGAAGCCGAGAAGGGCGTCGAGTTCACGGCGAGCCTGGACGAGTTGGTGGGCGCGACGCGGGCACTGCGACCGTCCGAGTAGTCGCCGCGGTCCGTCCGATGGCCCATTGGTACGCCGGCATGTCGAGACCTCACCGTGAACAGGCCGATCGGAACCAAGGCATCGGCGAGAAACGCCTCGGGTTCGATCGTTTCAAGTTGGGCCGGAGCCAGACCGCTTGCTGCGAGGCTGACTATTCCGCGGGTAGCCGCAAGGGCCAGGCGGCCTCCCGTCCCGCGTCGACGTCGTCACGCCCGCGCGCGCGCCCTGCGCACCGGTGCGCGCATGCCGTCGATCGCCGCGTCCCAGTAAGGCGTCTCGCCGATCGTCTCGCGCAGGTGGGCGATGAACAGCCGCGCCTTGGCCTCGTACGAGCGCCCCGGCATGCGCAGCGCGTGGATCGTCGGCAGCGCGTCGGGCTCGGGGCTGCGGGCCTCGGGAAACAGCGGCACCAGGCGGCCCGCGACGATGTCGTCGCTGACCACCCAGCTCGCCAGGTGCGCGATGCCGATGCCCGCGAGCGCGGCCTGCAGCGCGCAGTCCTTGTCGTCGGTGCGCAGCTTGCCGGCCACGGGCAGCGCGGCGCCGCGGCGGATGCCGGCGAAGCGCCAGGCCGGGCCGGCGAGCGCGGGCGTGACGACCGTGATGCAGTCGTGGTCGACCAGCGCCTCGGGCGTGGCGGGCCGGCCGCGGCGCGCGAGGTAGGCCGGGCTCGCGCAAACCAGCGGCCGCAGCGTGGCCAGGCGGGTGGCGAGCAGGTCGCTGTCCACCAGGCGGCCGATGCGGATCGCCACGTCCACGCGCTGCTCGGCCAGGTCGACCAGCGTGTCGCTCACGTGCAGGTCGACCTCGATCATCGGGTAGCGCTCGAGAAAGCTCGCCACCGCCTGGGCGAGGTGGCGGCGGCCGAAGATGGTCGGCGCGGTCACCGTCATCACGCCGCGCGGGTCGGCGTTGATCGACGCGAGCGCGTCCTTGGCCTGCGCCAGCTCCGCGAGGATGTTGCGCGCCCGCGGCACGAACTGCTCGCCGGCATCGGTGAGCATCACGCGGCGCGAGCTGCGATGGAACAGTCGCGTGCCGATCTCCGCCTCGAGCCAGTCGATCTTGCGGGTGACCGACGACACCGCGACGGCCTGTGTCTTGGCCACCTGCGAAAAGCTGCTGGACGAGGCGACGGCGAGGAAGCTGTTGAGGGCGTCGATCATGGGATTTTGCGTTGCGTTGAATGCAACGATGCTTTGCGTTGCGGGTGATTGTTCTGTATTTCGCAAAACAACACAATCCATTCCATCGCACCACTCCCGACCCCGAAGAGACCCGACATGAACCGTATCCATCGCCTGTTCCAGCTCACCGTGCTGTCTTCCGCGCTCGTCCTCGGCGGCGTCGCCGCGCTCGTCGCGCCCACCACCGCGTCGGCCGCCGCGCCGCAACAGCGCACCCAGGCGCCCGGCTTCTACCGCGTGATGCTCGGCGACTTCGAGATCACCGCGCTCAGCGACGGCACCATCGATCTCGACGTTGCCAAGCTGCTCGCCGAGCCCGCTTCCAAGACCGACGCCGCGCTGGCCAGGGCCTTCGTGCACGGCCCGGTCGAGACCTCGGTCAATGCCTACCTCGTCAACACCGGCACGAAGCTGGTGCTGATCGACGCCGGTGCCGGCACGCTGTTCGGTCCCACGGTCGGCAAGCTGCTGGCGAGCCTGCGCGCTGCCGGCTACCAACCCGAGCAGGTGGACGACATCTTCGTCACGCACATGCATCCGGACCACGTCGGCGGGCTGTCGGTCAACGGCCAGCGCGTGTTCCCCAACGCCACGCTGCATGCCGACAAGCGCGACTCCGATTTCTGGCTCGCTCAGGCCAACCTCGACGCGGCGCCCGCGGCCATGAAGGGCTTCTTCCAGGGCGCGATGGCCTCCGTCAACCCGTACGTGGCGGCCGGAAAGTACGAGCCGTTCGAGGCCGACGGCGAGCCGGTGCCGGGCGTGCACACGCTGGCCAGCCACGGCCACACGGCGGGGCACACGTCCTACCTGGTGGAGAGCCAGGGCCAGCGCCTGCTGGTGATCGGCGACCTGATCCACGTGGCGGCGGTGCAGTTCGCCGACCCGGGCGTGACGATCTCGTTCGACAGCGACCCGAAGGCCGCCGAGCGCTCGCGCGACGCGGTGTTCAAGCTGGCCGCCACGCAAGGCGCGCTGGTGGGCGCGGCGCACCTGCAGTTCCCGGGGCTGGGGCACCTGCGCGCCACCGGCAAGTCGTGGCAGTGGGTGCCGGCGAACTACAGCACCGAGCTGAAGTGAGCCTCGTCGTCCTGCGACTTCGCGCAGGATGACGGCTATGGTGCGGACGCTGCGGACGCCGCCGGCGTGACCGGCCTGGCGGCCGTCGGCGCCGCCAGCGGCACGCCGGCGGCGCGCAGTTCGGCCGCCGCGCCCTCGTACTCGTGGAAGTTCTGCGGGCACTCCTTGACGGCCTGGCGGAACAGCCCGATGGCATCGCCGGACCGGCGCAGCAGCGCGTCCTCTGCCATGTAGAAATGGGCCTCGCACACCTGGGACAGGTCGTGCACGTCCTGCGACTTCTTGGCGAAATCGAGCAGCGCCTTCGCGTCGAGCGTGCCGTGGAAGAAGTCGATCACCGGCACCGGCCATGCCACCGGCTGGCCCGGTGCCGCGCCCGGCCCGAGGGCGCCGCTGGCGCGCTCGACGCCGGCGATGCGCGCCAGCGCCATGTAGCGCCACAGCGTCCAGTAGGTGCCGTCGGGCGCCGGCGGCGCGCGCCGCGCCAGGGTCTCGGCGGCGTCTGCGTAGTGGCGCAGCAGGAACTGCGTCGAGCCGATCACGAACGGATCCTCCGCACGCGGCGCCAGGCTGCGCGCCGCCTCGTAGTCGGCCAGCGCCCCGGCGTAGTCGCCCGCGTTGTTGCGCACGACGCCGCGCAGGCGCAGCGAGGGCGCCGACTTCGGGTCGAGCTTCAGTGCGCGGTCGATGTCGCCGCGCGCGGCGCCGAAGTCGGGACGCGCCACGTTGGCAGCAGCGCGCATCTCCCAGGCCATCGTGGCGCCGGGCCGCGTCGCGATCACGCGGTCGAGGTCGGCCACGCTCGCGACGTAGTCCTTTCTCGCGAGCGACAGCTCGGCGTGCAGCATGCGCAGTCCGACATCGTCGGGCGCGGCCTGGGCGGCGGCGTCGATGCCGGCCGGCGTCATCTGGTTGGCGCTCTTCAGCGACAGGTTGGCACGCGCCATCAGGAAGCGCAGGTCGTTCGGCGCGAACTCGTCGGCGCGCGCGAAGGCGGCCAGGGCGGCGTCGTTGTGCCCGGCCTTGCCCTCGCTGTCGGCCTGGCGGGCCAGCGCCAGGGCGCAGGCGTCGTCGACGGCGCGATCGGCACCGGGAGCGGCACACGGCGCGGGCACGACCGGGGAGGACGCGGCGGCGGAGGCGGCGGAGGCGGGCGAATCGGCCGCGGCGACGCCGAGCGACAAGGCCGTTGCGGCGAGGGCGGCGGCGGCCCGGAGGAGAACGTTCATGCGGTCGGGATCGTCAAAGGGCACGCAAGTGCCGATGTGGTCGATCTTGCCATGCGCGTGTAACTCCGCGCCGGGCCGCGCGGGGCGACCGGCCTGGCGGCGGTCATGCGGCGGTCACCCGCCTGCGCGACGATGGGAAGTTTGCCGAATCTTCAGCCGCCACCTGCATTCATGGACATCCCCTACGGTTCCGATCCCAACGGCCTGATCTGCGGCTACCTGTTCGCCGGCGGCGCGCCGGGCGTGGCCATCGACCTCGCCGGCGCGCTGCAGTGGCTGGGCCGCGCGCCGGACGCGGCCAGCGACTTCGTCTGGCTGCACTTCAACCTCGCCGACGTCGGCGCCGAACCGTGGATCGCGCAGAACCTGGCGGTCGCGCCCGAGTTCTTCGAGGCCCTGCACGAGGGCTCGCGCTCGACGCGCATCGAGGACGCGCGCGACACGCTGGTGGCCGTCGTCAACGACGTGTCCTTCGAGTTCTCGTTCGATCCGTCGCAGATCGAGACGCTGTGGGTCAACGTGGGGCCGCGCATGGCCATCACGGCCCGCGTGCACCCGCTGCGCTCCATCGACCGCCTGCGCCACGCGGTGCGCGAGGGCGTCGTGTTCCGCTCGTCGCTGCTGTTCCTCGACCGCCTGCTGCGCGACCAGGGCGACGTGCTGGTGCGCATCGTGCGCAAGGCCACGCTGCAGGTGGACGACGTGGAGGACAAGCTGCTGGTGGGCCACCTGGGCGACAAGCGCGAGGATATCGGCAGGCTGCGTCGCGTGCTGGTGCGCCTGCAACGCCTGCTGGCGCCCGAGCCGGGCGCGCTGTTGCGCCTGCTGCGCCAGCCGCCGCCGTGGACGGACGAGGTCGACCTCGACGCGCTGCGCCAGGCCACCGAGGAGTTCTCGCTGGTGCTGCGGGACCTGGCCGCGCTGCAGGAGCGCATCAAGCTGCTGCAGGACGAGATCGCCGCGCAGGTGGGCGAGCACACGAACGCGAGCGTGTTCACGCTGACCGTGGTGACGGTGCTCGCGCTGCCGATCAACCTCGTGGCCGGACTGCTGGGCATGAACGTCGGCGGCATCCCGCTGGCGCAGGATCCGCACGGCTTCCACTGGGTGGCCGCGCTGGTGGTGGGCTTCACGGCCCTGGCCGGCTGGCTGGTGTTCCGGCGCCGGGATTGAGCACTCACCTTACCTCCGGTCACGCGGCCGTCGTCGTGGCGTTCCTATAATTCGGGCCTCGCCACGCTGGCGACGAGCCGACCCTCCGCGGCCGTCGCCACCCGGTTCCGCCGGGTCGCGTCCTGCCGCTTCCATCCCCTCTCGATGACCTCCACACCGACCGTGTTCGGCGCGCTCCTGCTCGCTTCGCTTTCCGCTTTCTCCACCGCTTCGCACGCCACCGCCGAGATCCACGGCGCCGGCGCCACCTTCCCCTCGGCCGTCTACAAGTCCTGGGCCGACAGCTACGGCAAGTCGCACGACGCCAAGGTCACGTACCAGCCCACCGGCTCGGGCGACGGCGTCAAGCGCATCGGCTCGCGCGAGGTCGATTTCGGCGCGTCCGATTCGGCGGTGTCCGCGGCCGATCTCGACAAGTTGGGCCTGCTGCAGATCCCTACCGCCGTCGGCGGCATCGTGCCGGTGGTCAACCTGCACGGCGTGGCCGACGGGCGCCTGCGCCTGACGGGCGACGTGCTGGCCGACATCCTGCGCGGCGCCATCACGCGCTGGAACGACAAGCGCATCGCCACGCTGAACCCCGACGTCGACCTGCCGTCCGCGGCCATCGTGCGGATCGTGCGCGCCGAGAAGTCCGGCACCAGCGATGCCTACACGCGCTACCTGTCGCTGATGTCGCCCGACTGGAAGAGCCAGGTCGGCTTCGGCCAACTGGTGAAGTGGCCGGGCGAGGTGACCGCGGTGGATGGCAACGACGGCGTCGCCAAGGGCGTGGCCGCCACGCCCAACTCGATCGGCTACGTGTCGTTCGACCGCGTGGCACTGCACAAGCTCGCGGGCGTGCGCCTGCGCAACCGCGCCGGCGCCTGGGTGGCGCCGTCGCCCGAGGCCTTCAAGGCCGCCCTGCAGGAGTCCGACCTGAACCGCAAGGGCGACGAGTCGGCCACGCTGCTCGACCAGCCGGGCGCGCAGAGCTGGCCGCTGACCATCACCACCTACCTGCTGCTGGACGCGCGCCCCAAGACCGCCGGCGGCGCGCGCGACGCGGTGCAGTTCGTGTTCTGGTCGCTGCAGAACGGCGACGGCGAGGTGCGCGCCAGCGGCCTCACGCCGCTACCCGCGCAGATCCAGGCGCGGCTGGTGCAGCGCTTCGCGCGCATCAAGCCGCAGGACGGGCAGCCACTGAACTTCTTCGCCAACTGACCGCGGGTACTCCCCGGTCATCCTGCGCGAAGTCGCAGGAGCCACCTCTGCGGGCAACGTCATTCGCGAGCGTGGATCCTGCGACTTCGCGCAGGATGACGGTCACGTCAGCGTCGGATAGTCCGCATAGCCCTTCGCCCCCGGCGTATAGAGCGTGTCCATGTCCGGCGCATTCATCGGCGCGTCCGCCTTCATGCGCTCGACCAGGTCGGCCTGCTTGTCGGCCAGCACCTTCTCCGCGCTGCCGTGGTTGAAGCCACCGGCGGCGATGAACGGGCCGTCGAAGGCCTGGCGCAGCGTCGCCCTGATCTCGGCCGGCACGGCCGGGGCGCCCATCGCCGAATGGTCGAGCACGTGGATGTAGAGCAGGCCCAGGCCCGACAGGCCTTCCACCAGCGCCTCGTACTGCGCGTCGACGCCCTCGAACGAGCCCGTGCCGTTGAACACGCCGTAGGGCGACAGGCGGATTCCGACCTTGTCGGCGCCGATGGCGGCCGTCGTGGCGCGCGCCACTTCCAGGGCGAAGCGGTTGCGGCCTTCGGCCGTCTCGCCGTAGCGGTCTGTGCGGGTGTTGACGTTGCCGTTGATGAACTGCTCGATCAGGTAGCCGTTGGCGGCGTGCAGCTCGATGCCGTCGAAGCCGGCCTCGATGGCCAGCCTGGCCGATTGCGCGTACTCGGCGACGGCGTGGGCGATGTCGCCCTCGGTCATCGCGCGCGGCACCGAGTAGGGCTGCTGGCCGCCGGACTTGTCGGTGTACATCTCGCCGGGGCACACGGCCGCGGCCGGCCCGTGTTGGCCTCGACAGCGCGGCTGCGGGTCATCGGCGACATCACCGTGCGGTTGGCGAGCGTCAGCGTACGGATCTTGATCGGGTCGAAGAGCATGGCGGTCTTTCCGGGAGAAGTTGACGGACGATGATAGGGGCGACCCGCGTGCCCGCACCGTCCGTCGGTCTCTCTACTGCCCGTAGAAGTCCGGCACCATCATCTCCTCCGGCACCGCCTGCCGCGAGTAGTGCTCGTGGCGCTGGCGCTCCGGCAGGTGCACCGCGGGATGCTCGATCTCGGTGTAGTCGAACTGCTTGAGCAGGTGCTGGATGCAGTTCAGCCGCGCCAGCTTCTTGTCGACGGCCTGCACCACCCACCACGGCGACTCGGCGCTGTGGGTGCGCTCCAGCATCACTTCCTTGGCCTTGGTGTACTCCTCCCAGCGGCGCCGGCTCTCGAGGTCCATCGGGCTCAGCTTCCACTGCTTGAGCGGGTCGTGGATGCGGCCCAGGAAGCGCAGCTCCTGCTCGTCGTCGGTGATCGAGAACCAGTACTTGATCAGCTTGATGCCCGAGCGCTGCAGCATGCTCTCGAAGGCCGGCACCGAGCGGAAGAATTCCTCGTACTCGTCGTCGGTGCAGAAGCCCATCACGCGCTCGACGCCGGCGCGGTTGTACCAGCTGCGGTCGAACAGCACGATCTCGCCGGCGGCCGGCAGGTGGGCCGCGTAGCGCTGGAAGTACCACTGCGTGCGCTCGCGGTCGTTGGGGGCGGGCAGGGCGACGGTGCGGCATACGCGCGGGTTCAGGCGCTGCGTGATGCGCTTGATCACGCCGCCCTTGCCGGCGGCGTCGCGGCCCTCGAACAGGATCACCACCTTCTGGCGCGAGGCCGCGACCCAGTCCTGCAGCTTCACGAGCTCGCCCTGCAGGCGGAACAGTTCGCGGAAGTAGCGCACGCGCCCGGCCGCGTCCTCCCCGCTGGCGTCCAGCGGATCGGCCACGAGACGGTCTTCCATCTCCATCTCGATCTCTTCGTCGTAGCCGTCGACGAGCTCGCGCTCGATGCGGCGGCGCATCGCGTCGTGGTCGAACAGGGCATTCATGTCTGGGGCTCCGGAATCAGAAGATCTTCGTGAACAGCCAGTACAGGCTGCCGGACAGAAGCACGGCGGCCGGCAGCGTCAGCACCCAGGCCATCGCCAGGTTGCGGATCGTCGACCATTGCAGGCCCGACCGGTTCGCGGCCATCGTGCCGGCCACCCCGGACGACAGCACGTGCGTGGTGGACACCGGCAGGCCGAAGTTGTCGGCCGCGCCGATGGTGAGCATCGCCACGAGCTCGGCCGACATGCCCTGCGCGTAGGTCAGGTGCGTCTTGCCGATCTTCTCGCCCACCGTCACCACGATGCGCTTCCAGCCGATCATCGTGCCCAGGCCGAGAGCGATGGCCACGGCCACCTTGACCCACAACGGGATGAACTTGGTGGCGGTGTCGATCTGCTTCTTGAACGCCATCAGGTGCGTGTGGGTCTCGACGTCGAGCGTGACGTGCGCATCCTTGTCCAGCAGGCGGATCGTCTCCGAGGCCAGGTACATGTCGTTGCGCACGTTGGCGACGACGGCGGCCGGCACCTTGGCCAGCGTGTCGTGCTGTTGCACCTGGTCGCCGATGGAACCGGCGATGGCGGCCAGCGCGGGCAGGGTGGTGGGCTCGACGGCCTTGGTGCGCACGTATTGCGACAGCGTCGCGCGCGCGTCCGCGGGCGCGGCCCCGGGCGCGGTGCGCTCGAGCGACGCCTGCGCCACGTGGGCGATGGTGGCGAACTGCGTGGTCTGGTCGGCCGGCATCGCGCGGTTCAGGGCGTACGAGATCGGCACCGTGCCTACGAGGATCAGCATGATCAGGCCCATGCCCTTCTGGCCGTCGTTGGAGCCGTGCGAGAACGACACGCCCGTGCAGGTGAGGATCAGCAGTGCGCGGATCCACAGCGGCGGCGGCTCCGAGCCCTTGGGCGCTTCGTAGAGCGCCTTGTTCTTCACGAAGGTGCGCAGGGCCAGCAGCAGCAGGGCGGCGAAGACGAAGCCCACCAGGGGCGACAGCAGCAGCGAGTAGCCGATCTTGACCGCCTGCGACCAGTCCACGCCGCTGGTGCCGTCGCGGCCGTGCATCAGTGCGTTGGCCACGCCCACGCCGATGATGGAGCCGATCAGCGTGTGCGACGACGAGGCCGGCAGGCCCAGCGCCCAGGTGCCCAGGTTCCACATGATGGCGGCGATCAGCAGCGCGAAGACCATCGCGAAGCCGGCGCCGGAGCCCACCTGCAGGATCAGTTCCACCGGCAACAGCGAGATGATGCCGAAGGCCACCGCGCCGCTCGACACGAGCACGCCCAGGAAGTTGAACAGCCCCGACCACACCACGGCCACCTGCGGCGGCAGCGAGTTGGTGTAGATCACGGTGGCCACGGCGTTGGCGGTGTCGTGGAAGCCGTTGACGAACTCGAAGCCGAGCGCGATCAGCAGCGCCAGGCCCAGCAGCACGAATGGCCAGATGGCGGTGGCGGTCTCGCCGCTGCCTGCATAGTCGGTGGCGATGCTGTAGGCGGTGTAGCCGAGGCCTGACAGCAGCAGCAGCGCGAACACGGCCCAGGTGCCCTTGCCGGGCTTGTGATCGAGGCGGGGGCGGCTGGGAGCGGCCTGGCCGCCCGGCAGCGCCGCGGAGCCGACGATGGTATTCATGGAGAGGGGCCCTCTTCTTGTGACAACCGGTGGATCGTGGCGGCCGCGTGTGACAAGGGGGTGACAGCACGCCGACAGCTCGAAGTCGCGACGGCGGCCTCGGCGTCAGGCAAAACCCGGGGTCGCACGGGATGACTTGCGCAGCGTGCTCGAGGACAATGCCGAGTCGCCACCACACCTCCCCCTGATGCGCATCGCCATTCTCGGCAACGCCGGATCGGGCAAGTCCACCTTCGCGCGTTCGCTCGCGCGCACGCAACGCGTGCCGATGCTGGATCTCGACACGCTGGTGTGGGAGCCCGACCGCGTAGCAGTGCAACGCTCCCACGAGCGGGTGTTCTCCGACCTGGCGCAGTTCTGCCGCGAGTCGGACGACTGGATCATCGACGGCTGCTACGGCGACCTCGTCGAGGCCGTGCTGCGCCACCGTCCCCTGCTGGTCTTCCTGCAGCCTGGCGAAGAGGTGTGCATCGCCAACTGCCGCGCGCGGCCTTGGGAGCCGCACAAGTACCGCAGCGAGAAGGCACAGGACGAGCACCTGGAGCACCTGCTCCGGTGGGTGCGTTCGTACTACGTCCTGGCCGGCTCGATGTCGCTGGCCGGGCACCACGCCGTCTTCGATGCCTACGCCGGCCCGAAGCGCCTGGTGACGCAACTGGCCGAGCTCGAGGCGATGCAGGGCGCGTGGCGGGCCACGGCCGCCACCGCGCGGGCACGGACGGTGGCGCACGCCACGCTGGCGCGCTGACGACCCGGCTCTGGGCAAGCCTGCAGTCCTGTCCCGGGCGCGACGCTTGCCCGGCCGTGGCAACCGTTCTGCAAAGAGATTCCATGATCCCCGCCTTCGACCGCATCGACCACATCCATCTCTACGCCACGAACCGCAATTCGGCGGAGCAGTGGTATGCCGACGTGATGGGTTTCTCGCGCATGCCGGAGCTCGAGTTCTGGGCCGACGGCGGCCCGCTGACGCTCGCCAACTCCTCGGGCACCGTGCACATCGCGCTGTTCGAGGCGGCGCCGCAGCCGTGCCGCAGCGTCATCGCGCTGTCGGTGGGCGCGCAGGAGTTCGTCGCGTGGCGCCAGCACCTGGTCGACAAGCTCAAGCGGCCGGTGGAGCCCGAGGATCACCAGGTGTCGTGGTCGCTGTACTTCGCCGACCCGGATGGCAACCCGTGGGAGATCACCACCTACCAGCATGCCGTGGTAGCCACGCTGCTGACGCCGATCGGGACGTGAATCTCCGGCGCGGCGCCTGCCGCGCCGGAGCTCGTGACGCTTACTGGGTCAGCAGCGTGTCGAGGATGACGCCGGTGGCCACGGCCGCGAGCACGTAGTCGCCGTTGACCTGCACCCAGTGGTAGCCGCGCGGGGGCGCGCTCAGGTGGTGGCCGCGCCAGTCGGTGACGACGTAGTGCGGGCCCCAGTACTGGCGCGGGATGCGGTCGCCGCGCTGCCATTCGTGGTTGGGGCCGACGCCGCGGTAGTAGTCGTGGCGGTAGCCCGGGTGATTCCAGTCGGGACGGTCCTGCAGCGCGACCGCGTGGTCGCGGTCATGGTCGCGATCGTGGTCCTGGGCCATCGAGATGGCGGGGAGGGCCACGGCCAGCGCCGCGAGCAGGGTGGGGATTCGATGGAGCTTCATCATTGTTCCTTTGAGGGGAGAGGTGATGAGTCCATTCTTCACGCCTGCGCCTGCAAGTCTGTAGGCGTCAAGCCGCTTTGCGTTTCTTGACGTTCTCGGCGCCTCAGAGCTCGTCGATGAGCGCGCCCGCCGCGTCGCAGGCGCTCGACACGGCCGCGAACGGCAGCTCGACGATGCCCGTGGCCACCTTGTTGGCCGTCGTCAGCGCGGTCTCCACGCCGTCGACCACCGCGTGCGCGCCATTCGAGATCGCGTCGCCCACGTCGGCGACGGCGGTCGAGATGCCGTTCCTCAGTGCCTCGTAGACCGAGCCATCGTGCGCGGGGGCGGACGTCGTGGCCGGGCTGGCGGCGGAGGACGTCGGTGTCGGCGGCGACGGGTGGCCGGCCGCGGCCATCGCGCTCAGGGCCTGCGGGCTCAGCGTCACGGTGGCGCTCGGGATGGACGTCGATGGGAGCGCCGGGGCGGTGACCGGGGCTGCGGTCGCGGGTGCGGGCGCCGCGGCATTCATCTTCGTCGGCGTCGGCGGCGCCGGCGGCAGGTTGAGGGTGGGGGTGACCATCGGCATGCGTAATCCTTCGGCGCAGGAACAGCGCGCCCGGACGAGTCTAGGATCGAGCGTGAAATGCAAGCGCTCGATCAGCGCCGGGATCCCGGTGCATTCCTTTGCCGTCGCGCAACGGCCGGGCTGCCGGCGTCGGGAGGAAATGCGGCGGGTTGCAGGCGTTGTTGATCGCTTCCCTTCTTGGTGGTGTCCCTAACATCCTTGAAGAGTGCCGCTCGTGCGGCCGAGCAAGGAAGTTCAGGATGGATCAAGTCAATGTCGCCGCCGGTGCCTCCGTGCGCCGTCGCATCGCCCTGCTGGGCGGCGTCTGCGTGGCGCTCGCGCTGTGCGCCGACGTGCGCCTGGTCCAGCTGGAAGGCTTGTCGGTGGTCGCGGTCGTGTGCCTGGCGCTGGGCGTCGCCGCGGCGGCGCTGGGCGTGTCGCTGCAGCGCCACCTCGCGCGCTCGTTGCAGCCGTTGCAGGCCAGCGTGCGCGCGATGAAGGCGGGCGACCTGTCGCGCCCCATCGGCGTGAGGACAGGCGGCGAGTTCGGCGCCATCGCCTCGTCGCTGGACGACATGAACGCCAACCTGTCCGCGCTGGTGGCCGACATCCGCAGCGAGGCGACCTTCGTCTCGCAGGCCAGCGAGTCGCTGGCCGCCGGCACCGGCGAGCTGGCCCAGCGCACCGAGCGCCAGGCCGCGAGCCTGGAGCAGACCTCGGCCAGCGTGCAGGACCTGAGCGGCTCCGTGCGCCAGAACGCGCTCGATGCGCGCGCCGTGGAGCAGCTCGCGAGCCGCGTGCACGCGCTGGCCGAGTCGGGCGGCAGCCGCATGCGCGAGGCCGTCGAGACCATGCACGCGATCCGCACCAGCTCGCAGCGCGTGCACGACATCATCGGCGTGATCGACGGCATCGCCTTCCAGACCAACATCCTCGCGCTCAACGCCGCCGTGGAGGCGGCGCGCGCCGGCGAGCACGGCCGCGGCTTCGCGGTGGTGGCCGCGGAGGTGCGCACGCTGGCGTTGCGCAGCAGCGGCGCGGCGCAGGAGATCAAGTCGCTCATCGCCACGTCCAGCGAGCAGGTGGCCTCGGGCGCGTCGCGCATCGACGAGGTGGGCGAGCTGCTCGCCAGCGTCGTCTCGGGCATCGGCGACGTGGCCGGCAACGTGCGCGCCATCACGTCGGCGGCCGAGCAACAGAGCAACAGCCTGGGCCAGATGTCGGAGGCCCTCCGCGGCCTCGACGACATCACGCAGGAGAACGCGACGATGGTGGAGCAGACCTCGTCCGCGTCCGCGGGACTGGGCGAGCGCGCGCACAGGCTGGCGCTCACGGTGAGCACGTTCCGCCTGCGCCAGGGCACCGCCGACGAGGCGCATGCGCTGGTGACGAAGGCGGTGGCGCTGTGGCGGCGCCGCGGCGCCGCCTGCCTGCCCGAGATCACCGACGCGGCCAACGGCTTCGCCGATCGCGACATGTACGTGTTCGCGTGGGACCGCGCGCTGGTCTACCACGCGTTCGCGGGCAAGCCGCACAACCTGCGCAAGACCGCCGCGCAGATCCTGGGCACCGACGTCTCGAAGCTGACGCACGATGTCTGGGCCGCGGCCGCGAAGGGCGGCGGCTGGGTCGACTACGACTTCCTCAATCCGAGCACGGGCCAGGTCGCGCCCAAGACCTCGTTCGTCGTGCCGGTGCGCGACGACCTGGTGCTGGGCTGCGGGATCTACAAGACGGTCCAGCGCCACTGAGGGCGGGCGTTCAGTCGGCCGGCCGCCGCGCCAGCAGGCTCTTGCGCACGACGGCGATGTGGCCGCGCAGGTCGTACAGCACGTCGCCGTACGCTGGCGGCACCGCCAGCTTCATCACCGCCGTCTCCATGTGGCCCAGGCGGTGCAGCAAGGCGTCGAAGCCGGCCTGGTTCAACGGGCCTTCGTGCGAGTCGCGGTCGATGTGCTGCAGCACCGCATACCAGCGGTAGATGCGCGACTCGGTGCGCCAGCGAAACACGGCCGGGGCGATCTTGATGCCGGGCACCAGGATGATGGTCATCGGCACGACGATGGCCAGGATGCGCTCGATCAGGCTCGCGATCCAGAACGGGAACGTGCGGTAGAAGAAGCCGCGGCCGGAGGCGTAGTAGCGCGAGGCGTCGGCGCTGATGGCGAAGTCGTGCTCCAGCGGCGCGGGGAACTCGCCGCTCTTCTTGTAGAGGCCGGCGCGGCCGTGCACCTCGCGCGCCGCCTCCAGCAGCAGGTCCGACAGCGCCGGATGCAGGCTGTCGCGCGCGATGAGTTCCACCGTCGGCGCGATCAGCGCCACGTCCTGCGCCGGGATGTCCTCGCCGAAGTCGATCGCGCCGCGCGGCAGCACCAGGCGGTTCAGGAACGTGATGCGGTGCGCGTAGCCCTCCGCCTGCACGAAGTCGAACAGGTGGATGTTCTCGTCGCGCAGCAACTGGCGCATCGTCGCCGTGGGCGTGGAGTCGCTCATCGCGAACAGCGCGTCGATGCGACCGTCCAGCAGCGCCTTGACCGAGTCCTCGGAGGGCGCGTGGCCGATCTGCGTGCCGTCGCCGGGGTGGATGCCGTTGACCTCGAACAGCCGCTGCGACAGCGCCGACGAGCCGCTGCCCTCGAGGCCCACGTCCAGGCGACGGCCCTTGAACTCCGACAGCAGCGTCTTCGGCTTGCCGCGATAGAAGATCATCAGCGGCTGGTACGACACGCTGCCCAGCGAGACCAGCCGCGGCACGTCGCTGGTGACCGTCTCGCCGCCGACCACGAAGCCGACATCGACTCTGGCCTTCGCGTCGGCCAGCTGCCCGAGGTTGTCGCGCGAGCCCTGGGAGTCCACGATCTTCAGCGTGACGCCCTCGCGCGCCAGGATCTTGCGGTACTGCTCGGCCACGAGCCGGAACGCGCTGCCCGGAGGGCCGCTGGCCATGGTCAGCGTGGTGGGCGGCGCGGAGTTCAGGAACACGAACGCGAGCACGCCGGCGACGATGCTGATGACCAGGATCAGGCCGATGCTGATCGGCAGCCCGTGCCCGACGTTGGTGGCCAGTCGCGCGCGGGCGCGTTCCAGGCGCGTGCGGGGCAGGTCGGCGTGGGCGTCGGAGGGCAGGCTCATGGGGCGCGTCGGGACCGATGGGCCGCTGCAGGCGACGGTTCGGCGGGGATGGGAAGGCCCGATCTTATGCCGGGCAGACGCGGACGCTTGCGATCGAGGGGGCGTCGCCAGGTGCGAGCGGGAGGCAGCACCGATTGACAGCGATGTCATCCCTCGATAGCCTCAGTGCAAACATTCGCGCATCGTATCCGTCAAGGGCAGCGAGGGCGACACCAGGGGGAGACGATGCAGTGGTTCAAGGCAGGGCGGCTGATGGTCGTCCTTTGTGGCGTCGCGCTGCTTCCATTGGCGACGCCCGCTCTTGCCGACGCGCCGACGATCCAGCAGCTCCTGGCGGAAGAAGACCAGGCGGTGGTGGACCAACTGGTCGAATGGGACAAGCATGAATTGATCGTGCCTTCCGAGCTCGAACTCGACGGGCCGCTGCGTGAAGCCGCCGCGTCGCTGGTGCAGGCGCAGGTCGCGCGCGTCCGAGAACTGTTGCCTGCCTGGATCGCACAGGAGCGCGCGCATGCGCAGGCTCCCGCGTTGCGAGGCCGCGCGCTGTCGCAGCCGCTCTACCGTCGCATGGTCAATGAAATGGCCATCTGGACCGTGGAAAGCGTCGGGCCGGCACATGACGATGCCTGGTTGAATGCCGCGCTGGCGCCGAAGGCTTGCAGCATCGTGCCGCCCACCCGCTTCGCGCAGCGGATGGCGCTGATCCAGGCCGCGCCGCTGAGCTCGCGGCCAGCGTTGCTGGCGGGTGAACGGCAGTTGGTCGCGCGGTGGGGCACGAAGCGAGTGGCCTTGCCGCCGCGTCCTCCTGGCGCCGACCTGGAGGCGGTCGACCAGGCCATCACGCGGCTGCGTGCGGGCCTGCCGGTCACCGCCGAACCGATGGCGCCCTCCCTGGCCGGCATGGTCTTCAATCGGCAACGCAAGCCGGGACCTTCCGATCGATGGGAGCAGTGCGCCAAGAGCCAGTGGTGGCTGGCCTCGCAGTTGGACGTTGCCAAGGCCGATCGAGCGCTGGCGCTGGCGGTCTACCGCTATTCCACGATGCTCGATGTCCGCGCCTTCGTGCCGGTCTCCGCCATGAAGGCGCCCGCGTCGGGCACGACCGGAGGGAGGGAGGGGTATCCACCCGAAGCCGCCTACTTCGCCGTGGAAGGCATGACGACCGTCCAGGCGGACAGCGACGATCACGGCAACTTCCTCAAGGCTCGGGTGGTCTCGCGCAAGATCACCGTCGCCGGTGTGCGCGACAACCCGCCCGTGGCCTTCGAGACGCTGCTGGATGCGGCGGCCCTGGACGTTGCGGCGAAGCGCCGCTATCCGGATGGCAGGGCCACGAGCGACCGGTTCGACACCGCCTGGCATCTCGAGGGAGGATCGAAATGAGGCTCGTGAAACTCGCATGCGGCTGGTGCGCGGCGCTCCTGTTGGCGTTGGCGTGGATGCCGGTGCCGGTGCACGCCCAGGGTGAGGTGCCGGCCAAGGCCGAGCCTCCCACCGTACCGGACCTGGTGACAGCGGCGTATCGATGGGGAGACTTCGCCGAGCTCGAGCGCCTGTATGCGATCTACGGCAAGCCAGGCGTCCGGTCCGAACTCACGGGCACTCCCCGGGTGGAGCATTTCTGGATGGGAATCGGCAAGATCGACGACGCCAGCCTCCAGGTCACCGAGGACTACTACGTGCAACTGGACGCGCTGACCAGCCGCTGGGCCCGCGACCATCCACGGTCGGTGCTGGCCCAACTGCTCTACGCCGAGGCGCTGAGGACACATGCATGGGTCTATCGGGGATTCGGTACCGCCGATACGGTGTCGCCCGCGGCGTGGGCTGGCTTTGGCAAGTACCTCGACCTGACGCTGGCTCAGTTGCAGCGCACGGAGGCGCTGGCCGCCAACGACAGTTCCTGGAACCAGATCATGTTGACGACGGGGCGCGATCTGGGCTGGAACAAGCGGGATCTCATGGCGGTGTTCGAGGCCGGCGTCGCCAAGAATCCGGATCACGACAACCTCTACTTCTTCATGGAGGAGGCGCTGTTGCCGAAGTGGGGCGGCGATCTCGAATCGGTCGATCGCTTCATCGCGTGGACGGTCAAGAAAACCCGCGACCAGCGGGGCCTGGAGATGTATGCGCGCCTCTATGCAGGGCTCAGCTATGGCGAGTTGCATCAAAGGCTCTTCAGCAATGGCGAGGCTTCCTGGGCCACCATGAAGACCGGATTCGAGGACCAGCTGAAGCGCTATCCGCATCCCGACCATCGAAACATGTACGCCTATTTCGCCTGCATGGCCAACGATCGGGCGACCTTGCGCAGTCAACTCGAACTGATCGGCGACAACTTCGAACCGATCTTCTGGGGTGACAACCCCCAGCGCAGCTTCGAGATGTGCAAGACGATGGCCTACCAGTCGTAGAACGCGGCCACTTGCCGGCGGTGGCAAGGACTCATTGGCCCTCAGGCGGCTCCCAAAGCTCCACCTTGTTGCCCTCGGGATCGACGACCCAGCCGAACTTGCCGTATTCGGAGTCGTCCATCTTGTCGAGGACGGCGCAGCCTTCGGCGCGCAGCGCGGCCAGCAGTCCGGCGAGATCGGCCACCCGGTAGGTCACCATGAAGGACGGGTCGCCCGGGCCGAAGTCTTCGCCCTCCTTGCCGCAGACGCGCCAGGCCGTCGTGCCGGCCACGGGTTGCCCGGCCTCGTCGGTCCAATCCAGCGCCGCGCCGCCCCAGGCTTGAACGTCCATGCCCAGGTGCGTCCTGTACCACGCCTGCAGTGCGGCCGGATCCCTGGCCTTGAAGACGATTCCGCCGATGCCCGTGACGCGTCGCATGCCCGCTCCTGGAGTGGAAGGAGCGCTGAATATAGCGCGGCGGGGAGAACATGCCGGGTCTTTGACCTGACACCGATCGGGCACTCTCGCGTGTGTGCGACAGTCGTCCCGACCTCCGATCCTCCTGAAGCCGTCCCGTGACCCCGTCCATCGCCCCGAATCCGCAGTCCTCGCCGCGCCCCGAGCTCTCGCCGGCAGCGCGCCGCTGGGTCATGTTCGCGCTGCTTGCCGGGGTGGCCATGGCCAGCCTCGACAGCGCGATCGCCAACATCGCGCTGCCCACCATCGCCACGGAACTGACGGCGAGCGAGGCCGCCACCGTCTGGGTGGTCAACGCCTTCCAGCTCGGGGCGGCCCTGTTGCTGTTGCCGGCCGCGGCGCTGGGCGAGATACGGGGATTGAGACGCGTCTACGGGTTCGGGCTCGTTGCCTTCGGCGTCGCGTCGCTCGGTTGCGCGCTGTCGCCGACGCTGGGCTCGCTCGTCCTGTTCCGCCTGCTGCAGGGCGCCGCCGGCGCCTTCACGGCGGCGCTCGCGCCCGCCCTCATCCGCCGCATCCAGCCGCCCGAGCGCATGGGCAGCGCCCTGGCGCTCGTCGCCCTCACGGTGGCGTTCTCGGGGGCGGCCGGGCCGTCGGTGGCCGCGGCCATCCTGTCGTTCGCTCGTTGGCCCTGGCTGTTCCTCGTCAACGTGCCGATCTGCATCGTCGCGGCGATCGCCTTCCTGCGCGACGCGCCGCCCAACGAGCCGCAGCCGCGCCCGTTCGATCGCGGCGGCGCGCTGCTGAGCGGCCTGGCGCTGGGCCTGATCGTGCTGGGCATCGACACGCTCGGACTGCATGCCGGCACCGCGGCAGCCGCGATCGCGTGCGGGTTCGCGGCGTTCGCGTGGCTGGTGCGGCACCAGTCGCGCCAGCCGACGCCGCTCGTTCCGCTCGACCTGATGCGGATCCCGCTGTTCTCGCTGTCGATCGTCACCTCGGTCTGCTCGTACGCCGCGCAGATCCTGGCCTATGTCTCGCTGCCTTTCCTGTTCCAGACGGTGCAGCATCGCTCCGCGGTGGAGACGGGCCTGCTCGTGACGCCCTGGCCGCTGCTCGTGGTGGTGGCGGCGCCTGTCGCGGGCAAGCTCATCGCGAAGCATCCCGCGGCGCTGCTGGGCAGCCTCGGCCTGGCTGCTTTGGCCGCTGGCCTGGCCTTGCTGGCGGCGATGCCGGCGATGCCCTCCACGCTCGACATCGCATGGCGCATGGCCTTGTGCGGCATCGGCTTCGGCTTCTTCCAGACGCCCAACAACACGACCCTCATGACGGCCGGCCCCGCACGCCGTTCCGGCGCCGCCGGCGGCATGCTGGCGCTCGCGCGCATCTCCGGCTGGTGCCTGGGATCGGCGCTCGTCGCGGTGGTGTTCGCGCTGGTGCACGAGCGTCCCACCATCGCCTGCCTGGAACTGGCCTGCGCCTTCGCGAGTTTCGGCGCGGTCGTGAGCGTGCTGCGGTACCGGGCGCGGCCGGCCGGCGCGTGAGCCACGCGCGGGGCGCCGGCGTCACTTGTCCATCAGCTGGCGCGTGAAGTAGGTGTACTCCACCGCGTTGGTGTGGGCGCGTTCCTTCAGGTTCGCGCCGGAGCCGTGGCCGCCTTCGATGACCTCGTAGTAGTAGTACGGAATGCCGTACTCGGACAGCCGGGCCGCGAACTTGCGCGCGTGCTGGGGGCCGACGCGATCGTCCTTGGTGGTCGTCCAGACCAGGGCGAGCGGGTACTTCACGTCGCGGTGAATGTTGTTGTACGGCGAGGTCCTGGCGAGGAACTCGCGCTCTTCGGGGACGGACACCGAGCCGTACTCGCCGACCCAGGAGGCGCCGGCGGCGATCTGCTCGAAGCGCAGCATGTCGAGCAGCGGCACCTGGATGTCGACGGCGTTCCACAGGTCGGGATGCTGCGTCATCTCGACGCCCATCAGCAGGCCGCCGTTGGAGCCGCCCATGATGCCCAGGCGGCGCGACGTGGTGACGTTGCGCGCGATCAGGTCGCGGCCCACCGCGGCGAAGTCGTCGAAGGTGGTCTGGCGCTTCGTCTTCAGGCCGGCCTCGTGCCAGGCCGGGCCGAACTCGCCGCCGCCGCGGATGCTCGCGTCCACCCACACGCCACCGTGCTCCAGCCACAGCTTGCCCCGCGTGCCGCTGTAGTAGGGCGATTCGGAGACGGCAAAGCCGCCGTAGGCGTACAGGATGGTCGGATGCGAGCCGTCCATCGCCATGCCCTTCGGGTGCACGATGAAGTACGGGATCTTCGTGCCGTCCTTGGCCGTGGCCTCGAACTGCTCCACCTCGTCGTGCGAGGCGTCGAACTTGGCCGGCAGCGAGCGCACCAGCTTCGCCTGGGTGCCCTCCAGGCGCCACTGGCCCTGCGGCTGCAGGTAGCCGGAGACCGACAGCCAGGCCGTCGGCGAGTGCTCCGAGGTGGCCGCGATGCTGACCGACGTGTTGTCGGGCAGCGCGACGGGCGTGCCCGTCCACGTGCCGTCCTGCGCGTGCGTGAAGACCTGGGCGCGGCCGCGCACGTTGTCCAGCAGGGTCACGACCAGGCCCGTCTTCGTGCCCGATACCGATTCGACCGACTGGCGTGCAGTGGGCGCGAAGACGATGGTCGGCTGCAGCGCGTCGGGCTTCGCGATGGCCTGCGCCAGGTCGATCGACACGAGCATGCCTTGCTTGAACTGCGGGCCGGCGGCAGGCCAGTCTTCCTCGATCTTGACGAGCAGCTGCCCGTCGAACAGCTCCACGATGGCGGCCTTCTTCGGCAAGGCCAGCGTGCGGATGCCCGAGGGCGTCAGCAGGTTCTGCTCCGACTCGAAGAAGGTGACGCCGCGCTGGATGACCACGGCCCGATGGCCCTGGGCGTCGGCGAGCGAGCTGACCTCCGCCGACACGTCGGTGGTCTTGCCGCGGAACACCTCCACGGCCTCGGACAGCGGCTGGCCGCGCTTCAGGCGCTTGACCACGTAGGGGTAGCCGGACTCGGTGAGCTCGCCCTTGGTCCACTCGCGCGCCACGACGACCGCGTCCGTGCCGTCCCAGGCGCCGCTCTGCTTGCTCTTGGGCAGGTCGAAGCCGCCGCTCACGAAACGTCCCTTGCGGAGGTCGAACTCGCGCATCGTGACGGCATCCTCGCCGCCGTCGGAAAGGGAGAGCAGGCACATGTTCTCGTGCGCCGTCTCGCATTGCGCGCCTTCCCAGACCCAGTTGGCGTGTTCGGCCTTCGACACCTTGTCCAGGTCCAGCACCGTGCGCCACGCCGGCTTGCCGCCCGCGTCGTAGCTCCTGGGCGACGTGACGCGCCAGATGCCGCGGACGTGCTCGGCGTCCTGCCAGAAGTTCCACAGGCCGCCGTCGATTTGGTGCGCGAACGGGATGCGATCCTTGTCCTGGGCCAGGGCCAGCGCCTGCTTGTTGTAGGTCGGGAAGCGCGGATCGGCCTCCAGCGCCGTCAAGGTCTTCTTGTTCTCGGCGCGCACCCAGTCCATCGCCTCGGGGCTGTCGACCTTCTCCAGCCAGAGGTACGGGTCGTCGACGGCGGAAGCGGCCGCGGCCGGCACCGCGGCGGCGCCGCCTTGCGCGAGCGCGGGGCCGGCGGCCAGCAGGGCGATGGACGTGGCGATTGCGGTCAGGGGAAGACGCGTCATTGCGGGCCTGGGCGTTGAAATGAAGGTCGACGATCATCGCATTGGCGTCGCCAGGGCGTCCGGCCGCTTGGCCCCTCCAATCCGCAGTTCGTCGGATCCGGGTGCGGGTCCGGCGGGATGGTCAGACGACGCTCCTGGGAGCGTGCGCTCGGCTTCAGGTCGACGTGTCGGCGTCGAACATCGAATCAGTGCGCGTCGCCGACAACAAGCTCTCGCTCCGCTTCGACTTCAAGGTCGCAGGCCCCTGTGCGGACGCCCGCCGAGGCGAACAGGGCTTCGAGCTCGGCGGCAGCAAGCTGGCGATCGTCGATGGCCGCCCTGATGGCAAGAAGTGCAGCGGTGTCCGAGGGCGAGAAGAGGTCGGCGTTCATGCCGCCATCTTCGACGCTCCTCGCCCGGGCCGGGGAGGGGATGTCGTGAGCCAAGTCACGAAAGCCGGGCGGGCGGTTGCCGGGTCGGGCTGATCGGGCGTTGCTGCCTACTGCTCGGCAATGACGTCGACGAAGACGAGCGGTTCCTTGCCGGAATTGACCAGTCCATGCGACTCGCCCTTGCGGACGATGGTCACGTCACCGGCCTTGACGGCGTAGTCCTTGCCATCCTTGTCCTTGAAGACCCCTTCACCCGAAACGATGATGTAGGTGTCTTCGTTCGTGACATGCTTGTGATAGCCGATGGAGGCGCCCGGCAGCAAGGTCAGCCAGCTGATCTCCTTGATGGCCTGGTCCTTCGTCGCCTTGTCGCGAGTGAACGCATAGGCCCCGGACAGCGTGCCGCGGCCCCCGCCGGCCTCCTTCTTGTCGATCTTCTGCAAGGACTCTGCAGGAAAGACATCGGCCTGCGCGCTCGTGCAGGCCAGGGTCGAGAGGCTGGCAATCAGGAAGAACAATCGGGCCGATTTCATGGGGTGTGATCTCCGGTGATGGATCGGGATGGTCAGGACGATCCGTCGTTGCCCGCTGCGCGGGGGACTCTCTTGCGGTCGGTGGGGTGCAGCGCCGCAGCGTACCAGCTTGGTCTGCGGGTGCTAGGCTGGCGGGATGAGCCATCGATTCATTCGCGGGACGCTGCTGGCCGTGGCCTTGCTGGCGACCGCCTCCGCACGGGGCGCCGAAATCGTCCTGGAGCAGTCGGCCGTCCAGAAGCTGGTCGTCGAGTCGCTGTTCAAGGACGGCGGCCGCTACTACCTCCAGCGAGGCGCGTGCAGCGCCTATCTCGATGACCCGGCCGTGACCCTGGCCGGCGGACGCGTGGTCATCCGTTCGCACCTGAGCGCGCGCGTGGGCATGGACTTCGGGGACAGCTGCGCCGGTGTCGACCTGGCGTCCTGGACCACGGTCTCGGGCGAGCCGAGCGCGCAGGGAACCACCGTGCGCCTGGCCAACATCCGCATCGAGGACGTCGGTGACGCGAACACGCGGATCGTCCTGAACACGGGCCTCGTCCCGACGCTTCCCGGGGCGCTCGAGATCGACGTCCTGAAGGCCGTCCGGGCGATGCTCCAGGGCACGGGCGGCCGGCTTCAGGTCGACGTGCTGGCGCTGAACATCGAAGCGGTTCGCGTGGCAGACAACAAGCTCTCGATCCGCTTCGACTTCAAGGTGGCGGGGCGCTGAGCGGATGCCTGGAGCTGTCGGACGGGCCGGCCCGGCAAACCAATGCCCCCTGCGCTCGAGCACGCCGTGGCTGCTCGACAGCGGCGTCAAAAGTATCTGCTTGCTGACGGAGGCATGACGATGACCGGGCAAGCCCGGATCTTCTCGCACGGTGGCAGTCAAGCCGTACGCCTGCCCGCCGAGTTCCGATTCAGCGACATCGACGCTGTCTACGTGCGGCGCAACGCTGCTGGTGACGTGGTTCATTCGCGGCATGCGCCGCAGCTCTACGCCACTTTCATGGCCACCCGCAACTCGCTCGCGGCGCTGCCCGACGTCTTTTTGTCGCCCAACGAGCGCGACCAGCGTGTTGAAGACCGCGACCCGTTCGCCGACTTCGGCGATGGTCGCCCGGAGCGCTGATGGCGCTGTACATGCTCGACACCAACGCCGTCAGCGCAGCCATGCGCGGCAACCCGTTGATGGACGAGCGGCTCCTCCAGCTGGACGCGGCCGACGGGTGCATTTCAGCCGTAACGCACTCCGGGATCTGCCACGGACTGGCATTGCGTCCCGAGGCCACGACTCTCATCCGCGCCGCCGATGCCTTCCTGGCGGTGGCGACGACCCTCGCCTGGGATGCGGTTGCTGCCGCAGCTCATGGCCGGCTGCGCGCGCAACTGCGCCAAGCCGGCACGCGGATTGGCGACTTCGACGAAATGATCGCTGCCCATGCACTGTGGTCGGTACCGTGCCTGTCACGGACGACGAACGCCATTTCAGGCGAATTTCAGGATTGCCCGTCGAGAATTGGATCCGGGGTACGACCCGTTGATCCCGATGCTGCCAGGCCCATGGAGCCATCCGATGGCGTCCGCGCGGTCGTGTCTGCCAAGAGCCGTCGTCAGCCCCTGCTTTGATGGCCATGGCGATCATGGTTGTCAGCTCGTTTGCATCGAGTAGTCGATATCCGCTTTGAGACCCGAACCTGAACGCGGCTCGTGGGATTCGATCGACTTACCGTGTCCCGCAGTCCAATCAGCACGCGCCGGCCACGCACTCAGATCGTCTTCACGCATGCGAAAAACGATCGCCGATGCGCGCGGAGAAGTTCTGCGACCTCCCGGCTCGGCGCTTGCACCTGACTCGGCGTACCGCCGGCGTTGGCGGTTGGCACCTGCCACCAGGCGAGCATCCACGCGCCGCGGGCCGTCCCTTCGAGCGTATCCGCGGAGTGCAGCAACGATCGGGGCTGCAATGCCGCGGACAGCGCGGCAAGATAGGCCGGGTTTCCTGCGAGCGGCCCTTCGAGGATGACAGGCATCGTCGCATCGGAGGACGTCGAATCGCGCGGGCCGAGGTCCTCGATCAGCAGCATCGTCATGTCCGCACAGTACAGCGCCGCCAAGGCGGCTCGCAGTCGCATCGGAACGGCGTCGATTCCTTGCGCGGCCGCAGCGCCCTGGAGCAGGATCCGGCCCTGGCGATCCGGCATCGGGCCGCTTCCGTTGGCGAACGACGGCAGCGCCATCCAGCCCGCTTCCAGCACTTCCTGCAGCGCCGGGATCGTCGCCTCGTCAGGATGGCAGCCGGCGCTGAGGCGGGCAAATTCGCGGCCGGCCATGAACCTTGCGGTGGGAACTGGCCGACCGTCGACGGCCACGTTGACGAGTTCGTCGCGCTCGGGCGTGAGCCTGCCGGTGGCCGCCCCCGGCGCCATCGCCACGCACCAGGTGCCGGTCGACACGATGGTCGCGGCGGGATGGTGCTGCAGGTAGCGCGCAAGGCACGCGTTGCTGTCGTGGACGCCTGCGATGACCTCGATCCCCGGAGGCAGTCCCCAGCTCCCGGCCAGTCGGGGACGCAGCTCGCCGATGACGTCCGAGGCCCGTCGCAGCGGCGCGAAGCGGCGCGCGATGCCGCGTGCGATGGCCCAGTCGCTGTAGCGGTTTAAGTCGGGGGACCACAGGCCCGTATGGCAACCGAGCGACGACACTTCCGTGCACGCGATGCCGCTGAGCCACCAGCTCCAGTACTGCGGATACGGCAGCCAGTATCGGATGAGCTCGGCGACTCCAGGCCAGCGACGGTGCACGAAATCGATCTGGCGGCCCGCGTTGAGACCTTTGCCGAGCAACGGCGTCCCGTGGTGTCCGAAGTTGGCGAGCGACGCATCGAAAGCCGCGGTGGTCTCGCCGTAGCCGTCCCACTCGTAGTCGATCGGCGGCAGGACGAGCCCGTCGGCTCCGAGCGCACAGAAGGCTGCGCCATGGGTCGTGACGGCCATGCGCGCGGGGACGATGCCGCGCAGCAGGGACGGCACTTCGGCCAGCAGCCAGGCCTCCAGGCGGCTCACGCCCAGGGCCAGGTAGCCGTGCACGCGGTCCGGCTCGGAGACGTTGGCCAGCGTGGCGGATCGCACCACGTCGCCTCCCGCGCCGATCAACGCCAGCTTCGCGTTGCTCTTGCCGATGTCCAGGACGAGGGTTGCCCCGGGCATCGATGGCGGCGTGACGGCTCGGCTCATGCCACGCGCACGCGGCGCAGCAGCGCCCCGTAACGCAGCCATCTCGGGATCACCATCGCCACCACCAGCAGCGCGCCGACGATCATCGACATCACGATCCCCGACACGTTGAGCATGCCCAGTCCGAAGGTGAAGCTCCCGAGCAGTACCGACGCCAGGAGGGTGCCGACGACGCTGCCTCGGCCGCCTTCGATGGCCACCCCGCCGAGAATCACGATCGTGACGGCGTCGAGTTCCCAGCCCATGGCGAGGTTGGGCCGCGTGCTGCCGATGCGTCCGGTGAGCAGCACCGATGCGAGCGCCGCCATCACGCCGGCGAAGACGAACAGCGCGAAGCGGTAGCGGTCCACGGAGATGCCCGAGAAGCGCGACGCAATCCGGTTGGCGCCGATCGCGTAGATGCGGCGGCCATGCACCGTGCGGTGCAGCAGCAGGCCAACGAGCAAGGCCATCAGGGCCATCACCGCGAATTCGATCGGCACGATCAGTCCCGGGATGCCGACCAGGTCGCCTACCGTGCCGTTGCCCCAGGTGCTCAGGCGGTCCGGATAGCCGGTGATCGCCTGGTCGCCCAGCAGCACCTGCGCGAGGCCACGGTAGAGCGACAGCGTGCCGATCGTGACGACGATGGACGGCAGCTGCCAGCGCGTGACCAGCCATCCGTTCAACGCCCCGCAGGCGGCGCCGGTGGCGATGGCCGCCGCCAGCATCAGCGGCAGCCCCGCGCCGGCCTTCATCGCGAAACCCATGGCGAGCGAGCACAGGGCCATCGTGGCGGCGACCGACAGGTCGATCTCGCCCGCCACGACCAGCAACGTCATCGCCAGCGCGATGATGGCCTTCTCGGACATGTTGGTGGTGCTGTCGGCGATCGCGTACGGCGCGAGGAAGCCGGGGATGCCGAGGCCGAAGGCGACATAGACCAGCAAGATCAGGCCGATCAGCACGCGTTCCCAGGTATCGATCGCCTTCATGCTGCGGCGACCTCGGCGGTGGGCGACGGGGCGCGTTCGAGGATCTGGCGCCCGGCCTGTCGTTGTGCCCGTGAGTTCAGTGCGACCGACACCAGGATCACGAAGCCCGCGATCGCCTGCTGCCAGAACGGCGACACCTGGATCACCGGGAGCGCGCCGTTGACCACCCCGATGAACAGCACGCCCAGCAGCGCCCCGCCGACGGTGCCGACACCGCCGCCGATGCTGACGCCGCCGATCACGCAGGCGGCGATCACGGTGAGCTCGTAGCCCGACGCCAGCTCGGTGAAGGCGATCGAATAGCGGCCGACCCACAGCAGTCCGGCCAGGCCGGCGAGCGCGCCCGATAGCGTGTAGGCCATCATGAGGCGGCGCCGCACGGGCACGCCCGCGTAGTTCGCCGCCATCGAGTTGCCGCCGTAGGCATAGAGCTCGCGCCCCTCGCGCCGCCAGCGCAGCAACCAGGCCATCGCCACGACGACCGCCGCAGCCACCCACCACGGCGCGGGCAGGCCCAGCACGGTGTCGCGCGGCAGGCCCTTGATGAGCGGATGGATGTCCTGGTCGGACACCCACGCGCCGTGGCTCGCGACGAATATCGCGCCGCGATAGACCGACATCGTGCCCAGCGTGACGACGATGGACGGCAGGAAGAAGCGGGTGATCAGGGCACCGTTGATGGCGCCCAGCAGCGCACCGATGCCCAGCGCCATCGCCAGGAATGCGGGCAGCGGGATCCCCGGCAGCGCCTTGCCGGCGAGCGCGCACAGCATGCCCGTCAGCGCGAGGTTGGCCGCCACCGACAGGTCGATGCCGCGTGTCAGCAGCACCGGGATCTGGCCCATCACGAGGATGACGAGGATCGCGGAATCGTTGCAGATGTCCGTCGCGTTGCGCAGCGTCAGGAAGACCGGCGCGCGCGCGCCGACGGCCAGCACGATGGCCGCGATGATGGCCGCGAGGAGGCCTTCGCGGGCCATTCGGCGTGACAGCGGCTTCACGCGGCCAGCTCCGCAAAGGAACCGTCGGCGCCTGGATCGACGCCCGAGCGCGGGCGCACGGCCTGCGCAGACGACGATCCGTCCAGGCCGGACGCCGCGGCGACGATGTCCTCGGGATCGAGCCTGCCGTGCGCGAACTCCGCGACCTGGCGCCCGCGCCGCATCACGATGACGCGGTGGGCGAGATGGGTCACCTCGGGCAGTTCGGAGGACACGAGGATCACGGCCAGGCCCTGGTCGACCATCTCCGCGATCAGCTCGTACACCGCCTGCTTGGCGCCGACGTCGATGCCCTTGGTGGGCTCGTCGAGGATGACGATGCGCGGGTCCAGCCCCAGCCACTTGCCGATGACCACTTTCTGCTGGTTGCCCCCCGACAGTCCGGAGAGCGGCGTGTCCTGCGACTCGGTCTTGATCGACAGCCGCTTGATCATGCGTTCGGCCAGATCCGACTCGCGGCGCGGCGACAGCCAGACGCCGCGCGAGAGCCCGGCCGATCCGCTCCGGCGCGGGCCGGCCAGTGCCGCCAGGCTCATGTTGTGGCGCACCGAGAACGCGAGGATCGCGCCCTGGCGCTGGCGTTCTTCCGGCACGTACGCCAGTCCTGCGGCGATGGCGTCGGCAGGCTCGCGCAGCGAGATCCTTCGGCCCTCGACCGTGACCTCTCCCCGGGCTTGCGGATTCAGGCCCATCAGCGCGAGCATGGCCTCGCTGCGGCCCGCGCCCACCAGGCCGTAGAAGCCGAGGATCTCGCCGCGGTGCAGGTCGAAATGGACGTCGTGAAATTCGGTCGGATGGCTCAGCGCGCGCACCTGCATCACGACCTCGCCCGGCACGCTGCGCACCGGCGGATAGATCTTGTCGATCGCGCGGCCCGCCATCAGGCGCACCAGGCCGGCCTCGTCGGCGTCGGCCATCCGGCCGCTGCCCACCGACGCGCCGTCGCGCAGGACCACGTAGCGATCGCAGACTGCGAACAGTTCGTCAAACTTGTGCGTGATGAACAGCACCGCCACGCCGCGCGCCTTCAGTCCCCGCACCAGGCCGTAGAAATCGCGGATCTCGGCTTGCGACAGTGCCGCCGTGGGCTCGTCGAGGATGACCACGGGGGCCTGTTGCGACAGCGCCCGGGCGATCTCCACCAGGTGGCGCTGCGCGAGACTCAGGTCGCGCACGGGCGTGGTGGCCGCAAACCCGGCGCCCACCTCGTCGAGTGCCGCCTGGGCCCGGCGATTCATGCTGCGCCAGTCGATGAAGCGCAGGCCGGGCAGCCCGCGCATCGGCTGGCGCCCGATGAAGATGTTCTCGGCCGCACTCAGCTCGTCGAACATCACCGTTTCCTGGTGCACGGCGACGATGCCGGCGGCCTGGGCCTGCTGGGCGTTGTCGAAGCGCCGCGCCGCGCCGCCGAGCAGGAGTTCGCCCTCGGTGGGCGGATGCACGCCGGTGAGGATCTTGACCAGCGTCGACTTGCCCGCGCCGTTTTCGCCGATCAGCGCCAGCACCTCGCCCGGCACGAGTTCGAGGTCGATGCCCCGCAAGGCGTGGGTCGGGCCGAAGCGCTTGTGCAGGCCGCGGACGGTCAATGCCGGTGGCGCGGACGGCGATGGCTGGAACGAGGAAGGCGTGGGACTCATGGGGGACTCCTGCCCGACGCCGCGCGCGGCGAGGGGCAGCCTGCAAATGACGGCGTCAGAAGAACTTCGCGAACTTGTCGACGTTGGTCGCGTCATAGTTGAACGGCTCGGCCATCGCGGCCTCGTCGTTCGCGTCCAGCGTCACCGTGCCGACGCGGCCCAGCGAGATCTTCTCCCCCGGCGTTCCCTTGGCCGTCCCCTTGACGAAGGCCTCGGCCGCATAGATCGACGAGTAGCCGAGATCGATCGGGTTCCAGATCGCGAACGACTTCACGGCGCCGCTGTGCACGTGTCCGGCCATCTCCGACGGCAGCCCGAGTCCCGTGACGAAGATCTGGCCGACCTTCTTCTCGTCCTGCACCGCCTTCGCTGCGGCGGCGACGCCCACCGTCGTCGGGGCGACGATGACCTTGAGGTTGGGATAGCTCTTGAACAGGCCTTGCGCCTCGCGGTAGCTCTTGTCGGTCTGGTCGTCGCCGTAGACCACCGCATCGAGCTTCAGGCCGGCGTGGCCCGGCTGCGCCATCACCGTCTTCATGGCGGCGATCCAGGCGTTCTGGTTGCTCGCCTGCGCGGTGGCCGAGAGCACGGCGATCTCTGCGTTCTTGCCGCCGGCATCTTCCGCCATCGTCACCAGCTTCTGGCCGATCAGCTCGGTCGACGACGGGGCCAGGTGCATCTGGCGGCCGTCCTTGCGCACGGCGGAGTCGAACGAGACGACCTTGATGCCGCGCGCCATCGCCTTCTTCAGCACCGGCACCAACGCGTCGGGATCGTTGGCCGAGATCACGATGGCCTTGACGCCTTGCGCGATCAGGGTGTTGATGATCTCGATCTGGCCCTCGGCCGTGGCCTTGGCCGGCCCGGTGTAGATGATCTCGACGTCCTTCAACTCCTTGGCGGCGTCCATCGCGCCCTGGTGAGCGGCGTCGAAGAAGCCGTTGCCAAGCGATTTCACGACGAGCGCGATCTTGTCGGCTGCGAGCGCCGGTTGCGCGAGGACGGCCGCCAGGACGGCGGCGAGCAGCGCGGATTTGCGATGTGTCATTGGTTTGTCTCCTGTCTTGTTGATTGAAGTTTCATGCCGCCGACGGGCCGGCTCTCCTGCCTCGAGGCTGCACTGCTGCCGGCGCCTCGTCCCGGATGTGATGCCTGCGTCGCCCCGCTCAGACGATGCCGCCGCCGCCCCCTGCGGCCGCGGGCCGCTCCTCGGCCACGCGTTGCCTGTAGCCGCTCGCGCGATAGGCGCCCACCGGGTCGATCGCGCCGCCGGCATCGAGCCGCACCCGTTGCAGCAGCGGCGAGGCGTCGGTCTGGAACGCTGTCTTGAGCAACTGGCTGGCGGTCAGCGCGTCGTTGGCGTCCTGTGCCACGTCGAGCGCCGCGCGGTCGACCAGCAGCGCTTGCGCGTAGGTGCGCTGCACCTGCGCCGCGCTGGTCATCAGGCTCTCGATCGGATCCGTGACGTTGTGGCTCTGGTCGAGCATGTAGGCCGGCTCGAACCCGGGGACGCGCTCGTTGGCGGCGGCCACCAGTTCGTTGAAGACCAGGAACAGCCGGTATGGCGCGACGCTGCCGGCGTCGAGGTCGTCGTCGCCGTACTTGCTGTCGTTGAAATGGAAGCCCGCGAGCTTGCCCGCGGCGGCGAGGCGGGCCACGATCAGCTCGATATTGACGTTGGGCGCGTGGTGGCCGAGGTCGACCAGGCATTGCGCCTTGGCTCCGAGCGCGCTCGCGGCGAGAAAGCTCGAACCCCAGTCCTGGATCACCGTGCTGTAGAACGCGGGCTCGCAGATCTTGTGCTCGAGGAAGACGTGCCAGTCGGGAGGCAGCGCGGCGTAGACCTGGCGCATGCTGTCCAGGTAGCGGTCGAAGGCGCGGCGCAAGTGCTGCTGGCCGGGAAAGTTGCTGCCGTCGCCGACCCAGACGGTCAGCGCCCTGGAGCCGATCTTCTGGCCGATGTCGATGCACTCGAGATTGTGCGCCACTGCCTGCGCGCGCGTGGCCGCATCGGTGTGCGTGAGGCTGCCGAACTTGTAGCTGTGCGCCTGGCCCTTCTGGTCGGAGAAGGTGTTGGAGTTGATGGCGTCGAAGGCCAGGCCCTGGCTTTGGGCGGCCTGGCGCAGCTCCGTCCAGTCGCTGCACTTGTCCCAGGGGATGTGCAGCGACACCGTCGGCGTCGCGCGCGCCAGCTGCTGGATCACGCCGCAGTCCTGCAGCTTGTCGAACACGTGGCGTGGCTCGCCCGCTCCCGGGAAGCGCGCGAAGCGGGTGCCGCCGGTGCCGACTCCCCAGCTCGGGATCGCGACGCCGAAGGCGGCCACCTGGCGGCGCACGACCTCGATGTCGACGTTGCGCCGGGCGAGTTGCTCGCCCAGGTGCTCGTAGTCGTTGCACACGTGGCGCAGCAAGCCGTCGTTGTGGGCGTCGACGATGTTCTGGGCGATCTGGGCCATGGTCGGCTCTCCTGGTGGTCAGCGCGTGAACGCCGCGAGGTTGCCGGCATCCACGTTGAGGATGTTGCCGGTGCTCTTCGCGCTCAGGTGGTCGGCCGCGAAGAAGTAGGCGGCTTCGGCGATGTCTTCCGGGAAGACGCTGCGCTTGAGCATCGAGCGGTCGCGGTAGAACGCCTCGAGGTCCTGCTCGGCGACCTTGTTGGCCGCGGCGCGTTCCTCGCTCCACTTGCCGGTCCAGATCTTGGAGCCGCGGATCACCGCGTCCGGATTGACGACGTTGGAGCGGATTCCCAGCGGCGCGCCTTCCAGCGCGAAGCTGCGGCTCAACTGGATCTCGGCCGCCTTGGCGGCACAGTAGGCCGTGGCCTGGTTGCTGGCGACCATGCCATTCTTGCTGGCGACGACGATGATGGAACCGCCCGTGCCCTGCGCCTTCATCTGGCGGAACCCCTCGCGGCCCACCAGGAAATAGCCCGTTGCGAGGATGCGCTGGTTGCGATCCCAGAGTTCGAGCGTCGTGTCCTCGAGGGGGGCCGCGGACGCGATGCCCGCGTTGCTCACGAGGATGTCGACGCCGCCGAATTCGATGGCCGCCCGCCCGAACGCGGCGATCACGCTTGCCTCGTCGGTGACGTCGCACACGACGCCGCGCACATGGTCGCGACCGTGCGCCTTCGCGAACTCGTCCCCGACCGATTGCAAGGCCTCCGTGTCGATGTCGGCCAGCACGACGCAGCCGCCGTCGGCAAGGATGCGTTGCGCGATGGCACGCCCGATGCCGCCGGCGCCACCGGTCACCAGCGCGACCTTGCCCACCATCGGCCTGGGCTTGGGCATGCGCTGCAGCTTGGCCTCTTCCAACAGCCAGTATTCGATGTCGAATGCCTCCTGCTCGGGCAGTCCGACATACTCGTCGACCGCGCTGGATTCGCGCATCACGTTGATGGCGTTGACATAGAACTCTCCAGCGATGCGCGCGGTCGCCTTGTCCTTGGCCACGGTGATCATCCCGATGCGCGGCAGCAGCAACACCACGGGATTGGGGTCGCGCAGCGGCGGGCTCGTCGGACGCTTGCAGCGATCGTAGTAGGCGGCATACGCTTGGCGGTATCCGGCCAGCATGTCGCCGAGTGCCGTCCTCAGCGCAGGACCTTCCAGTCCGTAGATCGATTCCGGAACGATCAGCGGTCGGATCTTGGTGCGCAGGAAATGGTCGGGACACGAGGTGCCGAGCGCGGCCAGCGGCTCGAGGTCGTTCGAGTCGACGAACGCCACCACCGCCTCGGACGTGTTGACGTGCAGCACCTTCGGCGAGCCCTCCGCCGACAGGCCGCGCAGCACCGGCATCACGCGCGCGAGCGTCGCGTCGCGATCGGCCACCGGGAGTGCCTCGAGCCGTGCGCCACCGAACACCTGCACCCTGCGCGCACCGCGTTCCGCAGCGAGCCAGCGCTGCGCGCGGTCGATCAGGTCGACGGTGTTCTCGTAGCTGCTCCTGGCGGTGTCGCCCCAGCTGAACAGTCCGTGGCCGCCGAGCACGATGCCGCGCAGTCCGGGATGCGCCGCGTCGTAGGCGGCGAGCTGCCGGCCGAGCTCGTAGCCAGGTCTCAGCCACGGCATCCAGCCGACCGTGCCCTCGAACACCTTTTGTGTGACGGCCTGCGAATTCGCCATCGCGGCGATCGCGATGACCGCATCCGGATGCATGTGGTCGACATGCCTGTAGGGCAGCGAGGAATGCAGCGGCGTGTCGATCGACGCCGCGCGCGTGTTCAGGTTGAACGTGCAATGCGGCAGGTAGGCCACCATCTCGTCCTCGTGCTCGCGGCCGCGGTACAGCCCGTTGAGCGCACGCAGCTTGTCCATGTACAGCGTGGAGAAACCGTCGAGCTTCATCGACCCGAGATCGCCACCCGACCCCTTGACCCAGAGCACCTCCACCTGGGCGCCGGTGAGCACGTCGACCTGCATGATCTTGGCCGAGGTATTGCCGCCACCGTAGTTGGTGATGCGCAGGTCGGAGCCGAGCAGGTTGGACCGGTAGAGCAGCTGATGCGGCTCGTCCAGGCCGGCGGCGTGAGCGTCGTCCCAACGGGGGAACGGTTGTGAGGGCGTGTTCGTCATCTCGGGTCCGATGGGGGCGTTGGATTCCAGGTTGGCAGGGTAGGACGCCCTCAGCCCTAGCGCCATTGATGAAATTTGATCAGGTTCATAAGTAATGTGATATGAGAGGCATTCGACCGCGCCGGCGGCGTGGCTTGCGTCAACCCGCTGCGGGTTCACCCGGGATTTCCGGCACGCCGACGCGGCCCTGACCCGGGAAACCCACTAGCCAACACCCTCTCCACGATGAAGTCTCTCAACCTGCGAACGCTCCGGATCTTCGAGACCGTGGCCTCCTGCGGCAGCTTCTCGCGTGCGGCGGAGCAACTGGACATGACGCAGCCGGCCGTCTCGATGCACATCCGCCAGCTCGAGACCGACGTCGGTGCGGCGCTGTTCGATCGCCAGCATCGACAGCGCATGACCGACGCTGGCCGCGACCTGTTGCAGCACGCGCGCATCATCGGCGCACAGGTGCGGGCGGCCGAGGCCGCGCTGCTCGCGCACAGCGGGAACCCGCAGGACGCCGCCGCGCGCGGGCAGCGCGGCGTGCTGCATATCGGCGTCGTGTCGACCGCGCACTACTTCGCGCCCCGGCTGCTGCATGCCTTCAACCAGTTGCATCCGGAGGTGCGGCTGAAGCTGACGGTGGCCAAGCGTCCCGCGGTGCTCGCGATGCTGCAGGATCACCAGCTCGACATCGCGATCTCGGGCTACCCGCCGTCCGAAGGCGACCTCGAGGCGACGACGTTCGCGCGCAATCCGCATTGCATCGTCGCGCACCCCGACAACCCGCTGGCGGGTCGAACGCGCCTGCGCTGGGCCGACCTGCGCAACGAGCATTTCATCTTCCGCGAGCCGGGTTCGGCGACGCGGCAGTTCCTTGAACAGTTGCTGCAGTCGCAATCCATCCAGGTGCGCTCGGTGATGGAGCTCGCCGGCAACGAGACGATCAAGCAGGCCGTCATGTGCGGGATGGGTATCAGCTTCCTGTCTGCGCACACCTTCCAGATCGAGCTGCAGGCCGGCCTGATGACCGTCCTGGATGTCCTCGACATGCCCAAGCACGTCGACTGGTGTTTCGTGCAGCGCCGCGACACGGTGCTGAGCGGCGTCAACGCCGCGTTCAGGGAGTTCGTGATCGCGAGCGGCGCGGATTGGGCACGCTGTCGCCTGGCAGGTGTCGCGCGCGCGTCGACCGCAGGTTGAGGCGCCCCATCTCATCCTGGCGAGCCATGCAAAAGGCATCGACGCATGCGCCGTGGAACTCAGCTTCGACGACGTTTTGGTAGGCTTGGCCGATGCACATGAACATAGGCGCTGAATGAGCACGAAATCCATGGTCGCGGCGGTACTTGCCTTCCTTCTCCTTTCTTGCGCAGCACAGGCCGCGCCCGCACCGGCCGGAGCCCCGCCGCCCACATCGCCAACTTCTGACTTCACCGACATCCCGGCCAAGTTCACCCCCGACACCTCCCGCTTCGACTTCATTCGTCGCGAAGCCATGATTCCGATGCGCGACGGGGTGAAGCTCCATACCGTGCTGATGATTCCCAAGGGCGCGACCGGGGCGCCCATGCTGCTCGATCGCACGCCCTACAAGGCGGACAAGCTGATGAGCCGGAGCGAGAGCTCGCATGGCGACGCCGTGCTGCCGCTCGCCTACGGCGAATTGTTCGACGCCGGATACATCATCGTGGTGCAGGATGTGCGCGGCAAGGACGGCTCGGAAGGGGACTACGTCTCGACGCGCCCCCTGGCGGGCCCGTTCAATCCCACCCGCGTCGACCATTCAACCGACGCCTACGACACCATCGAATGGCTGGTGAAGAACACCCCCGAATCCAACGGGCGGGTCGGCACGCTGGGCACCAGCTACGACGGCTTCACCACCTTGATGAGCCTGGTGAACCCGCACCCCGCCCTGAAGGCGGCCGTGCCCATGAACCCGATGGTGGACGCCTGGCGTGGCGACGACGATTACCACAACGGCGCCCTGCGACAGATCGGGCTCGACTACTACTACGAGCAGACGTCGACACGGGACTCCAGCGAGGAGATCTGGCGCAGCGGATACGACGACTACACCATCATGCTGAAGGCCGGTTCGGCCTACGACGTCGGCAAGCTGTTCGGCGGCCAGGACCTCCCGGCGTGGAGGCGCGTGCTCGACCACCCGGCCTACGACGACTACTGGCGCGCGCAGGCGATGGACAAGGTGCTGGGGGCCCGGCCGCTGACGGTTCCCGTCCTCCTCGTCCACAGCCTGTGGGATCAGGAGGACATCTACGGCGCCCTGGCCGTGTTCGCCGCCCTCAAGCCGAAGGACCCGGACGACACCAAGGTCTTCCTGGCCATCGGCCCCTGGCGCCACGGGCAGGAGAGTCACGACGCCTCGTCCCTCGGCGCCATCCGGTTCGACGGCGACACCGGGCGGCAGTTCCGGCGTGCCGTGCTGCTTCCTTTCCTGGACGCCCACCTGAAGAACGACGGCGCCGCCACCACGCTGCCGGTCGTCACCGCCTACGAAACCGGCACGAACCTGTGGAAGCGCTATGAGCGCTGGCCGCTCTCGTGCGCCGCGGGTTGCCCCGGCGTCTCCAGGCCGCTCTACCTGCAGGCCGACAGCGGCCTGTCGTTCTCCAGGCCGAAGGCGAACGGAACGGATTTCGACGCCTACGTCTCGGATCCCGCCAAGCCCGTTCCCTACCGGATCCGCCCGATCCGCCCGACGTATGCAGAGGATTCGACATGGAATCGATGGCTGGTGGACGACCAGCGCCCGTTCTCCGATCGCACGGATGTCCTGACCTACCAGACGGAGCCTCTCAAGTCATCGCTGAAGATCGCGGGAGCCCCCATCGCGCACCTGTTCGCCTCGACGACCGGCGGCGACGCCGACTTCGTCGTCAAGCTGATCGACGTCTACCCGGAAAGCTATCCGGCACAGCCCGAGATGGGCGGCTACCAGCTCGCCGTGTCCATGGACATACTTCGCGGCCGCTATCGCGACGCCCCCGCGAACCCGAAGCCCTTCGTTGCCGGCGCCATCACCGCCGTCGATGTCCCGCTGCCCAACGCCAACCACGTCTTCCTGCCGGGTCACCGCGTGATGGTGCAGATCCAGTCCAGCTGGTTTCCGCTCTATGACCGCAACCCGCAGGCCTACGTCGCCAACATCGCCTACGCCAGGCCCTCGGACTATGTCGCCGCCACCGTGAAGGTGTTCCACGCGCCGGGCGCGGAGAGCTTCATCGAATTGCCTGTGACGGACCGGTAGGCGAGGGGTCGAGGGCCGGCATCGGCCAGGAGCAACTGGCCGCGATAGACTGCTGCGGAGGTGCCGATCTGCGCGACGGACCGTCACCGGAAACCGCCAATGCCTCAAAGTAGGGCTTGATCGTCCCTGTCCTGCTTCCGGCTGGCGTGTCCAGGGCGAGCCTGCCGGGTCCCTTCATCGAACGCACGCTTCACGACGCCATGAGACGCCGCCACCTGCTCAGCCTCGCCACCCTGTCCCTGTTCGCCGATGGGGCCGACGCGGTGGCCGACACCGCCGTCCGCACTCGTGTGGACACGCCCCTCGGCCCTTTCGTCATCGAGGTGGTCCCCTCCGTCGCGCCGATCACGGTCGCCAACTACCTGACCTATGTCGACCAGCACCTGCTGGAACACGCCTGGGTCTATCGCCTCGTCACGCTGGACAACCAGAAGCCCGACACGCCGTACAAGATCGAGGTCGTCCAGTGGGGCTTGAATCTACCCGACGACGCTCCGCCTCTGCGCCCCGCCATCGCCCACGAATCGACGCAGCGGACAGGCCTGCGCCACCGCAACGGCACCGTCTCGATGGCTCGCGGCGAGCCAGGCACGGCCGCTGCCGAGTTCTTCATCTGCATAGGAGACCAACCCGAACTGGACTTTGGCGGCCGCCGCAACCCGGACGGCCAGGGCTTCGCCGCCTTCGGCCAGGTTGTGCGGGGCATGGACGTCGTGCGTGCGCTCCATGGGAAAGCTGGCGTCGAGCAGTGGCTGAAAGACCCCATCGCGATTGGACCGGTAAGGCGCGTCTAGAGCTCTTGGTTGTTGCAAAGGCCTGCGCGCACAGGCCTGAAACCGCGCATTCCTCGGCTGCGATCAACAGCCACTCGCGACCGGCCGCTGCCGGGTACCCGGCTTTGCGGCCTGCCGGAATGACGCTGCGCGGCGGATCCACGCTTCGTGGCGCGGGGCGCGTGGATGGTCAGTGCCGGCTGGCCGCTGAGCTCGCGCGCACTGCGTTGCGCGCCTCATGAGGCCTGGGTATGCCCGATTGCCGCCCCGTCAGTTGCTCCGCCATCATTGCCTGCATGCCCCACGTCGCGTTCACCTCGCAGCTGCAGCGCTTCACGCAGACGCCGGAGTTCGACACCCCGGCCAGTACGCTGCGCGAAGCGATGGATGCGGCCTTCGACATCAATCCGCGTCTGCGCGACTATGTGCTCGACGAGCAAGGGCATCTGAGAAAGCATGTGGTTGTTTTCATCGAGGGCCGCCGCGTGGTTGATCGCGTGGCGTTGAGCGATGCGCTGGCGCCCAACGACAAGGTCTACGTTTTGCAGGCGCTGACTGGCGGCTGAGACAACCTGTTCACGAAGGAGTGCGGCATGGGTGATCGAGCATGGGCGGCCACTCGCAAGGGCCTGATCGAGTTGCGCCGGCACGCGGGTGCGTGGACCGTGGAGCGGGCGAGCTTCATCGGCGATCCGGTGAGCATGGTGCTGCCACCCGATGCCAGGGGAAGAATGTTCGCTGCCTTGAGCCTCGGGCATTTCGGCGTCAAGCTTCACGCGTCCGACGACGCCGGCGCGAGTTGGTGCGAAGCAGGCGTCCCGGCGTTTCCGGTGCAGCCCGAAGCCGCGCCGGGGCCGGCGTGGAAGGTCTCCCTCGTGTGGTCGATGGAGCGCTGCGGCTCCACGCTGTATGCCGGCACATTGCCGGGCGGTCTTTTCCGGTCGACCGATGACGCCCGGAGCTGGCAGCTCGACGAGGCACTCTGGAACCGCCCGGAGCGGCTTGCGTGGAACGGCGGAGGCTATGACGTCCCCGGCATCCATTCGATCAGCCCGCTTGCGGATGGCACGACCCTGGTGGGCGTGAGCTGCGGTGGCGCTTGGATCACGCGCGACGCGGGCATCTCTTGGGCACAGACCGCGCACGGCATGCGCGCCGAGTACATGCCGCCCGACCAGGCGTTCGACCCCGAGGTGCAGGATCCGCACGCCATCGTTCGGTGCGCAGCGCATCCCGACGTTCTGTGGTGCCAGCATCACAACGGCATCTTCCGCTCCACCAACGGCGGCGCGCGCTGGACTGAACTGCACGCGCCGCTGTCGTCTTTCGGCTTTGCGGTAGCCGCGCATCCTTTCGACCCGCAGACCGCCTGGTTCGTACCGGCGATCAAGGATCAGTGCCGCGTTCCTGTCGACCGCGCGCTGGCGGTCAATCGCACGCGCGACGGCGGCGCAAGCTTCGACACCTTGCGCGTGGGTCTGCCGCAGCACGACTGCTACGACCTGGTCTACCGCCATTGCCTGGCGGTATCCGACGACGGCACGAACCTCGTGATGGGCAGCACCACGGGCGGCCTGTGGACGAGCGACGACGGTGGCGACCGGTGGGCGACGCTGCCCGCACGGTTGCCGCCGGTCTATGCGGTGCGTTTCGGTTGAGTTGTCGCGGCCGGCCGGCATCGGGAAGGCTATCGGGCGGCTTCCTCAGGTACAGATGCCTTCAGGTACGAACGATGATCGTTCGTCGGCGTGGCGGGATTTGGTAGACGCACGAGCCCCACTCGTCCCTCTCGCGAGGGGGCGGGTTCAACCCCCTGTTCAGGAGCTGCCTTTGTTCGGGCCGGCTCCGGCAGTGGCAGGCGGCGCGCCGCGAACCGCGCCATGTCGACAGAATACGAAGCGCTTGGAAGGAGGACTTTCGATGCACCTTGCCAAGGCCGCCAGGAACATCCTGGTTGCGCTGATTGCCGGCCTGCTTGCAGTTCCTGGTGGCCCGTCGAGTGCGGCGGTTCCGGCCTGGAGCGAACTGCCGCAGGACATGGCCGTCACCGGCCCGGGCGCTCGCAGTTGGGCGCTCTCGCTGGCCGATCCATTCGTCGCGGATCTCCAAGGCACCGGATATGACCTTGGCGAGGCCGCGCACGACCTCCGGACGCGTGCCTCCTTCGTTGCGACGTTGCGCGATGCATGGGGTGTTCATGGACGCGACGATCTCTTGAAAACCCTCGACGAACTTCGCGCACGTGGCATGCACGCAGCGTATGACGACACGCTGGCGCGACTGCGGGAAGCTCCAGACGAACGCAACTGGCTGCAACGCATCCATGCAAAGCTGCTGCATCCACAGGCAGAACACAGGCTCGAGGTCGTGGCGAGCCAGGCCCCGCAGCTCGGCGCGGCCGGCGTGCTCGCCTACGACATCAGCCGCTCCGTCAACCTGGCACGCTGGGGATACCAGGCGGGGTACCTGAGCGGCAGCGAGACCTGGACGCTGGTCATGGCGTCGGCCCGCCTGGCGCAGTCCCGATTCGACTCCTGGGACGCCTATGGCAGCAGCTTTCTCGCCGGGCGCGATTTCTGGGGCGGCGCATCGGCAGCCAGCCGGGCCAGCTTCGAGCAGGAGGTGCACGGCTTGCTGACACGCCCGGATGGCGCTTGGCGCGTCCAGCCGTGGCGGGAGGATCTGAGCGCCACGCCCGTGCGCGCGGCGGATCCGATCGTCGGCGATCTGGCGGGCGCACTGGCGCAAGACGCGCCCGGTGACGCCGCTGGCCAGGACATCCTGTCCGAATCGGGTGTCGAACATTGGGTCGCGCAGGTGCCACCGGGGCCGGCTGCGCAGGCTGCGGCACTGCTGATCGACGGGCATGTCGACGAACTCGAAGGCCTGATGCGGAGTGCCGCGACTGGCGACGGGCGCGACCCGGCCGGAGTCTGGCGGCGATCACAGATCTACGCCGGCATCGCGGCAGTCTTTCCCGATCAAGTCGACCATCCGCTGTGGCCTGTCCTCGACCACACCATCGCAGGCTGGACAGCGAGACACGCCGCATCCGACATGGCTGCGCTGGTGCTCGCGCAATACTGGATTTCACATGCCTGGGCGCTACGCGGCGAGGGCTACCCCGCCACACCGTCCATCCGGCAGGAGCAGGCCTTCGTCGGCGACCTGCAGCGGGCCGAGAAAGTGCTCGACGACCATGAGCGGTCGCACGACCTGGCCGCCACCGAGGAACCCCACTGGGCCGTGATGCGTGTGCGGCTGGCCAACCTCCTGGGACGCGACAAGCCGGCGATCCATCGCATGGGCATCGAGGCCCTGCGCGGTCATCCCGACTACGATCCCATCGCGGCCGAGACCGCGCTCGCGCTGAACCCCGTCTGGGGCGGTTCGCAGGCCGACGCCCGATCATTCCTGGACGAGGCCATGGCGCTGGGCCGCCCGCAGTCCGGCGAGCAGCTGCGAGCGCGCGTTGCACTCCATCTTGCGCGCAATGCCGGCTTGCGCCAGGCGCTGCTTCTGGCCAATGCGGGCTTCACCTGGGAAGGCGTCAAGCCCGCCGTGGACGAACTGGTTGCCCGCTACCCGGATCCCTACAACATCAATGTCGCCCGCATGCTGGGTTGCATCTCCGACATCCCGGCGCGGGCACAGCCTTACCTGCAGCGCCTGGAAGGACGCATCCAGCCGACCGCGTGGTTCGACGACCCCTGGTATGTGGGCCAATGTGCACGAAGCGCCGGCGTGGCACTCCATGACCATGCGCCGTGGATCGAAGACGCACCGCCGCCGCGCAAGCCGACAAGCGCGAGAGACACCGGGTCGCCCTTGCCGCCGATGGCTGCAGCGATAGTGGGCCTGCTCCTCGCCTTGTGGGTGTTCTTGCGCCGCAGAGGTTCGTGGGGCGAAGCCCGGGGGCTGGCGCCGGTATCGACACCCGAGCCGCCGCTGCCTGCGGCGACGCCCCAATCCGGATTGAACATCCTCGATTCAAGGATGGGCATCCAATCTGCTGGCCCGGCACCTGTTGTGGGGCTCCGCTTCTACACGGTCATTGGTTCGATAGGAATGATCTTTTTCGGCGGAGCCTCGATTGGCGCCTTTCTGGCGCTCCAGTACCCGCCGATCGCCATTTTTGTTCTGTTCTTTCTGATGAGCGCGGGCATGCTGATGGCGGCGGGCACCTACTCCTTCGAAGAAGGTGCTGTTGTCTACAGCAGTAGATTTGGCCGCTTTCGAATGGAGTGGGCGGATGTTCGAAGAGTCGAATTCAGTCCCATGGGCACGTTGGTCTTGCACGGTACCGATAGCCGATTCGTGGTCTTTCCGGCGGCGTATTGGTCCGGATCTCACAAACAGCAGGCTGCCGACGCGCTCGCAAGAGCGATCAGCGGAACCGGCCTCGCGCCCACACCGAGTCGAATCGCGGACTATCGGCTCTTCAAGAACACTCGTCTGCGACCGTGAATCTGCAACGACTCGGCTGCTCGCTGTCGGCCAGCAGCTGCCTTTCGCGACTGGCAGCTCTGGAGCTATCCGACGCGCAAGGAGCAGGAGCCAGACTCCGCGGGCCGCACATTTCTCATGCGAGCTTGGTCGACCCGCCTATTCGCGCGGGCAACCGCGCAATGGCGCCGGATTCAGCCGTGCCATCGACAGGCTGTCGACGCACACGCCATCGCGCAACTTGTCGCAACAATGCAGGCCCTCCTCACTAGCCGTCTTTCGCTAACGACGGGCTTGCGCACAGGCTGCAGCCCTGCCTTGAGTTCGGTCACACGCAGCCGGAACCTGCAATTCGCAAGGCGCCCAGATGCATCCCTAGCGATGCAAGTAGGGATGGGAAAGGCACCGGATCGGTCGAGGATCGAGCAATCCTGAATTGCCCGCCGCTGCGCATGCATGGCAACCAGGACAACTGCTGAAGGAGCACGAACATGATCTATCTTGACGATTTCGCGGGTCAGAACTGGACCATCACCCCTGTGGCTACTGCTGCGGGTGCCAAACCGCCTGTCCAGCTGCACGACCAAATCTGGCAGGTTGTTCTTTCAGGAGTGGTGGTGGCCAACTTCAAGGGAAACAGCACCTCACAATGGCTGCAGGACACCGTCTCGTTCAAGCCTGACATGGCAGGCCCGGGCGACCTTGGAACGTCCGGGCCATTGGCTTGGGCCGTCCAGAACTGGGGAATTCCGAAGCCAGCCGGTACGACATCAGGGTACACACTGGGATTTGCGCTCCAACAATGGGCGCCCTTCGCATCGCTGAGTTCGGTGTACGACCAGGAGCAGTCCATCAATGCCGGCTTCGCCGTGAACACCTGGCGGCCCGCGCCGTTTTCCACCGGCACCGACCTGATCACCGGGCAACCTGTCAGCCAGTTGTTCACCGGAATCAATGTTGACGTAGCGGCTTCCGACTCCGATGCCATCATCTACCGCCTGGGCTACCAGATACAGCTGGTGGGCAAGATCGTATTCATGTCGGTGCCCATCATCGAATAGTCAGCCCGGCTTGCGCGCAGCGGGCGCATGTTTCCATCCCGTGCCAGCAACTCGTTTGGAACCATCCATAGGTTCGTCGGCGCGAACAGCGTGTGCAGTTGGGCCGTGTTCTTGGCGGGTACTCGGTAGCGCACCTTCGTGTGTCCAAACTGCCGCTTGATGACGCGAAATGCGGGCTCGACCTTCGCGCGAACACTGGCCTTCAGGTGCTCGATCTCGTCGACGCTCTGCCCGAGCTTGCCTGTTCTCGAAGCGCTTGCGCGAGCTCGGCCGCCGCACGATTTGCCAGCTCGCGCCGGGCTTCGCGTCGGGCCGCTTGTGGCTTCTCTGCATACGGAGTCGGTGAACGCGATGCTCTGTTCGCCGTGCAGCAGGCTGTTGTCTCGACGCCCGCCTACCCCGCCGCCTTCGCCAGCGAATCCCGCATCACCACCGTCGGCACGAACTTGCGCGACACCGCCAGCTCCGACCCGAAGCGCGTGTTCAGCAATTGCCGGCACGCGTTGAGCGCCATCTCCGCGATCGGAATGCGCACGCTGGTCAGCCGCGGCGACAGGAAGGCGGCCACGTCGGAGTCGTCGTAGCCCATCACCGACCACTGCTGCGGCACGCGGATGCCGTGGTGGCCGAGGTAGCTGATGGCGCCCATGGCCATCTGGTCGTTGGCGCAGAACAGGGCGGTGATCTTCGGCTTGCGCGCGACCAGTCGCTCGCAGGCGGCCCAGCCGGAGGGGGCGCTGAAGTCGCCTTCCTCCACCAGCACCGAGTCGGCGGCGACGCCGGCCTCCGCGAGGCGGTCGAACAGGCCCTGCAGGCGCTGCTTGTTGTCGCCGGCGACGGCCGGGCCGGTGACGACCGCGATGCGGCGGTGGCCGTGGGCCAGCAGCGCGTCGGCGGCGGCGCGGCCGGCGGCGCGGTGGTCGACGGTGAAGCAGTGCGCCTTCATGCCCTTGACGTCGCGGTTGACGATGGCCAGGTTGGGGAAGTCGTCGCGCAGGGCGGCGAAGTCGGCGTCGCGCAGGGCGTTGCTGCACATGACGATGCCGTCGCATTCGCGGTCGATCAGGAAGCGCGCGCCGTCCAGCGACTGCTGGCGCGAGTCCTCGTGGCCGCAGCCGTTGGCGGCCACCATGTGGCGGTCGTGCAGGCGCAGCTCGGCGTCGATGGCGTCCAGCAGCGGGCCGTAGAACGGGCCCTTGAAGTCGGGCACGAACACGCCGATGGTGCCGGTGCTCTTCAGCGACAGCGCGCGTGCGATCGCGCTCGGGCGGAACCCGAGCTGGCGCGCGGCAGCCTCCACGCGCGCGGCGGCGGCCTCGGAGAACGAGCCCTTGCCGCTGATCACGCGCGAGGCCGTGCCCACGCCCACGCCGGCCAGCCTTGCCACGTCCTTGATCGTTGCCATGCGCCGACGATATCAGCGCGAACGCGCCAGGAAGGCGCTGGACGGCACTTCGATGCGTTCCTGCGACACCGGGTCGAACAGGAGGGCCCGCGCCAGGTCCATGCGCACGCCCACGCGGTCGCCGATCGAATGCTCGCCCGTCGACGGCGCGATGGCGGCCAGCCTGTGGCCCTGCGTGTCCAGCCACACCACCTCGTGCGCGCCCATCGCCTCCACGAGCGTCACCTGGGCCCGCGGCAGCGCGTCGCCGGGTGGATGCAGCCACACGTGTTCCGGGCGCACGCCCAGCACCGCAGGTGCCCCTGCCGCGTCGCCCTCGATGAAGTTGATGCCCGGCGAACCCAGGAAGCCGGCCACGAACATGTTGGCCGGACGCGCGTACACCTCGCCGGGCGTGCCGATCTGCTGGATGCGGCCACCGCGCATCACCGCCACGCGCGTGGCCAGCGTCATGGCCTCCACCTGGTCGTGGGTGACGTAGACCATCGTGGCGCCCAGGTCGCGGTGCAGCGCCTTCAGCTCGCGGCGCAGCTCGGTACGCAGCTTGGCGTCGAGGTTGGACAGCGGCTCATCGAGCAGGAACACCTTGGCCTCGCGCACCAGCGCGCGCCCGATGGCCACGCGCTGGCGCTGGCCGCCCGACAGCTGCGCCGGCTTGCGGTCGAGCAGGGCGTCCAGCTGCAGCATCTTCGACGCTCGCTCGACGCGTTTCGCGATCTCGGCCCGGGGCAGCCCCGCCACGCGCAGGCCGAACGACATGTTGCGCTCGACGTTCATCGTCGGATAGAGCGCGTACGACTGGAACACCATGCCGATGCCGCGATCCTTCGGGTCGGTCCAGGTCACGTCCCGGCCGCCGATCTCCACCGTGCCGGCCTCCACGTCGACCAGTCCGGCGATGGCGTGCAGCAGCGTGGACTTGCCGCAGCCCGACGGGCCCAGCAGCACCAGGAATTCGCCGGCGACCACGTCGAGGTCGAGGCCGGCGAGCACGGCGTTGGCGCCCATGCGCACGCCGAGTTGCTTGATGGAGACGTTCATTCAGCCCTTCACGGCGCCCGCGGCGATGCCGCGCACGAACCAGCGCCCGGAGACGAGGTACACCGTCAGCGGCACCAGCGACGTCAGCAGCGTGGCCGCCATGTTGACGTTGTACAGGCGCTCGCCGGTGGTGGTGTTGATGATGTTGTTCAGTTGCACGGTCATCGGCAGCCAGTCGCGGCCGGCGAACACGAGGCCCAGCAGGAAGTCGTTCCAGATCGCCGTGACCTGCATGATCGCCGCCACCACGACGATGGGCAGCGACATCGGCAGCATCAGCTGCACGAAGATGCGCCAGAAGCCGCCGCCGTCGATGCGCGCCGCCATGAACAGCTCGTGCGGCACGCCCGCGTAGTAGTTGCGGAACAGCAGCGTCATCACGGGCATGCCGAACAGCGTGTGGATCAGCACGATGCCCGGCAGCGTGCCGAACAGGCCCAGCGTGGCGAGCGCGCGGATCAGCGGGAACAGCATCACCTGGTAGGGGATGAAGGCGCCGGCGAGGAGAACGGCGAAGAAGGCCTGCGCCCCGCGCGGCCGCCAGAACGACAGCGCGTAGCCGTTCAACGCGCCCAGCAGGATCGACAGCACCGTGCTGGGGACGACGATGGCCACCGAGTTCATGAAGCCGGTGCGGATGCCGCCGCAATCCAGCCCCGTGCAGGCCGACGCCCACGCCTGCGCCCACGGCGCCAGCGTGATCCTCACCGGCAGCGAGAACAGGTTGCCCAGGCGGATCTCCTCCATCGGCTTCAGCGAGGTGGCCAGCATCACGTAGAGCGGCAGCAGGAAGGCGAGCGCCGCGGTGAAGAGGAAGGCGTACAGCCCGAGGCGCGCCGGGGTCGTGAGACGGCGACTCATGCCGCGACCTCGACGCGCGCCGCGCGCCCGGCACGTCGTGACGCGTGCGCGCGGACGTGGAACCACGGCGCCAGCAACGCCAGCACCGTCAGCAGCAGCACCGTCGACGCGGCCGAGGCCAGCCCGATGTTGGCGCGCACCAGCAGGTTGTCGATGATGAACTTGGCCGGCACCTCGCTGGCCAGCCCGGGGCCGCCCTGCGTCATCGCCACGACCACGTCGAACACCTTCACCACGCTCACCGACAGCAGCACGAACGCGGTGCCGAACGACGGCCCCAGCATCGGCAGCACGATGCTGGCGTACACGCGCCACGCGGGGATGCCGTCGACGCGCGCGGCCATCCACAGGCTCTCGTCGATGCCGCGCAGGCCGGCCAGCATCAGCGCCATGACGAGGCCGCAGGCCTGCCAGACGGCGGCGACGACGATGGCGTACATGACCGCGTCCTGGCGCACGATCCAGTCGAACGTGAAGCCCGGGATGCCCCAGCCGCGCACGGTGGCCTGCAGCCCCAGCTCGGGGTTGAGCATCCACTGCCACACCAGGCCGGTGGCCACGAAGGACATCGCGTACGGGTACAGGAACACGGTGCGCAGCAGGCCCTCGCCCTTGACGCGCTGGTCGATGAAGACCGCCAGCAGGAAGCCGATGGCCAGGCAGGCCACGATGAACAGCACGCCGAACAACGCCATGTTCTCCAGCGACAGCGTCCAGCGCTCGGTGTCGAACAGGCGCGTGTACTGCCGCAGGCCGACCCAGTCGTTGATGGGCAGCGTGCGGGAGCTGCTCACCGAGATGCGCATCGACCACAACACGCTGCCGACGTAGACCCACACCACGGTGGCCACCATCGGCGCCAGCGCGAGCCAGGCGACGAGGTGGCGGAAGACGGGCCGGCGACTGCTCACTTAGCCGTTCTTCAAGGCGGCTGCGATCGCCTTGGCCGCGTCATCGGCCGACTGGTTGGTGTTCCAGAACTTGGTGATGACGTCCTGCAGCGAGCCTTCCAGGTCGGGCGTGATCAGCATCTCGGGCGTGGGCAACTGGCGCGAGACGTCCTTCATGATGGTCACGCCCTGCTGCGCGCAGAGGTCCAGCGCCTTCAGGTCGACGTCGGTGCGGATGGGGATCGAGCCCTTCCTGTTGGAGAACGCCACCTGCGTGGCCGGCGACGTGAAGACGGTGGCCAGCAGCTGCTGCGACTTCACCTGCGCCGGATCGGCGATCTTCGGGAACACGAACACGTCGCCCGCCACCAGGTACGGGCTCTTGGGGCCGAAGCCGGGGAAGCAGCCGAATTCCTTGCCGGCGGTCTGGTGCGCGGTGGCGAACTCGCCCTTGGCCCAGTCGCCCATGATCTGCACGCCGGCCTTGCCGGAGATCACCATCGCGGTGGCGTCGTTCCAGTTGCGGTTCGGCGAGCCCGCGTCGACGTAGTTGTGGAGGCGCTTGAACGAGGTGAGCAGCGCCTTGAACTGCGGCGACGCCACCATCGCTGCGTCCTTGTCGCGGTACAGCTTCAGGTACATCGTGGGGCCACCCACGTGCGCGAGCCACGCGTAGAACGTGATCTTCTCCTGCCAGGGCTGGCCGCCGAAGGCCAGCGGCACGATGCCGGCGGCCTTCAGCTTGTCGAGGTCGGCGAAGAACTCGTCGGGCGTCTTCGGCTCGGCGGCGATGCCGGCCTTGGCGAACGCCGCCTTGGAGTACCAGAACCAGGCCGGCATGTGGATGTCCACCGGCACGGCGTAGAAGTGGCCCTTGATCTTGATCGAGTTCAGGATCGGCGCGGGCAGGATCCTGTCCCAGTCGTTGCGGGCCGCCACCACGTCGACGTTGGCGAGCATGCCCTGGTCGATGAGGTCGAGGAACTGCTTGGACGTGTTGAACTGCGCCGCGGTGGGCGGCGTGCCGCCGACCATGCGGTTGATGGCCGCCGCACGCGCCTGGTCGCCGCCGGCGATGGCCGAATCGACCCAGGTGCCGCCGGCCTGCCGGTAGGCGTTGGCCAGTTCCTTGACGGCCGCGGACTCGCCGCCGGAGGTCCACCAGTGCAGCACCTCGGCGCGGTTGGCCTGGGCGTGCGCGCCCGTGGCGGCGACCAGGGCGAGGGCCATGGCGAGGCCGAGGCGAGTGGTGTTCCTGCGCATGTCTTGTCTCCTTGATTCCGGGTGGTCAGGTGGTCAGGCGGCCGCGCGGCGCGCCGCCAGCAACTGGCTGAATGCCAGCGCCGAGTCCTTGGGCGTGCGCACCTGGGTGCCGTAGTCCACGTGCACGAGCCCGAAGCGCTTCTCGTAGCCGTAGCCCCACTCGAAGTTGTCCATCAGCGACCACGCGAAGTAGCCGCGCACGTCCACGCCCTGGCGCATCGCGGCGTCGACGGCCGCCAGGTGGCTGTTGAAGTAGCGCGCGCGTTGCGCGTCGTGCACGTGCCCGGACTCCACCGCGTCGTCGCTGGCCAGGCCGTTCTCGGTGATGTAGATCGGCGGCAGCGTCGGGTAGCGCTGCCTGAACTCCAGCAGCAGGTCGCGGAACCCGTCGGGGTACACCTCCCAGCCCATCTGCGTGCGCTCGACGCCGGGCAGCGGCTTGACGACGAAGCCGTGCGCGCCGTCGCTGGCGATCACCTGGCGGAAGTAGTAGTTGATGCCCAGGAAGTCCAGCGGCACGCCGATGGCGCCCATGTCGCCGTCGCGGATCGGGGCCACGGCCTCGGGCCACAGCTCGCGCAGCGGGGCGGGGTAGCGGCCCAGGAACAGCGCGTCCAGCGGCCAGTGGTTGGAGCTGGCGGCGGCGCGCTCGGTGGCGAGGCGATCCGCGGGGGAGTCGCTCGCCGGCGTCACCGCGCAGGTGTTGGCAACCAGGCCCACCGGCGCGTCGTCGTTGGCGCGCAGCGCGATCGTGCCCAGGCCGTGGGCCAGCAACAGGTGGTGCATCGCCTCGACGCCGTAGCGCACGTCGGTGAGCCCCGGCGCGTGCCGGCCCTCGCTGTGGCCGATGTAGGCCGAGCAGATCGGCTCGTTGAGCGTCATCCAGCCGGCCATGCGGCCCTTGAAGATGCGGCCCATCGCCTCGGCGTAGTCGGCGAAGCGGTACGCGGTCTCGCGGTTGAGCCAGCCGCCGCGATCCTGCAGGTACTGCGGCAGGTCCCAGTGGTACAGGGTGGCCCAGGCCTGGAGCCCGTGCGCGTCGAGGCGATCGAGCAGGCGCCGGTAGAAGTCGATGCCGCGTTCGTTGAGGCGGCCGTTGGCGTCCATCACGCGCGGCCACGCGATGGAGAAGCGGTAGGCGTCGAAGCCGAGTCCGGCCAGCAGCGCGACGTCCTGGTCGTAGCGGTGGTAGTGGTCGCAGGCGACGTCGCCGGTGTCGCCACCGTGGGTCTTGCCGGGCGTGCGGCTGAAGGTGTCCCAGATCGACGGCACGCGGCCATCGGCGTGGACGGCGCCCTCGATCTGGTACGACGCCGTGGCGGCGCCGAACAGGAAGCCGCGGCCGTGCATGGCCGAGCCGGCGGGCGGAAGAATGGGGGGAACGGTGCGCATGGATTGGCGGTGGAATCGGTTCCAGTGGCGCGATTCTGTCGGCCGGGGCACGGCGGCACATGAGTGAAAACACCGAGCGCCGGGCATGACCCCGCCGCGCCGCGTGTCTTTGTCCGGGCCCCTATCCTTCAACCCGATTCGCAACCCTGCCTGACGGAGATCCATCCATGCGCAACCACCGCCTCGGCCGCACCGGCCTGTTCGTCTCCGAGCTGTGCCTCGGCACCATGACCTTCGGCGGCTCCGACGGCATCTGGGGCAAGATCGGCAACCTGGGCCAGGGCGAGGCCGACCGGCTCGTGGGCCAGGCCATCGACGCCGGCATCAACTTCATCGACACGGCCGACGTCTACGCGGGCGGCGTGTCGGAGCAGCTCACCGGCCAGGCGCTGAAGAACCTGAAGATCCCGCGCGAGAGCGTGGTCGTCGCCACCAAGGTGTTCGGCGAGACGGGCCCGGGCGCGAACGGCCGCGGCAACTCGCGCGGCCACATCCTGGACGGCGTCAAGGCGAGCCTGAAGCGGCTGCAGCTGGAACACATCGACCTTTACCAGATCCACGGCTTCGATCCCGCGACGCCCATCGAGGAGACCGTGCGCGCGCTGGACCAGCTGGTGCGCCAGGGGCACGTGCGCTACGTGGGCGTGTCCAACTGGGCGGCGTGGCAGATCGTGAAGGCGCTGGGCGTGGCCGAGCGGCTGGGGCTGGCGCGCTTCGAGTCGCTGCAGGCCTACTACACGCTGGCCGGGCGCGACCTGGAGCGCGAGATCGTGCCGATGCTGCGCAGCGAGGGCGTGGGCCTGATGGTGTGGAGCCCGCTGGCGGGCGGCCTGCTCAGCGGCAAGTACAAGGCCGGGGCGAGCAGCGAGGCCGGCAGCCGCCGCGAGAGCTTCGACTTCCCGCCGGTGAACGGCGAGCGCGCCGACGCCGTCATCGACGCGATGCGGCCGCTGGCCGAGGCGCGCGGCGTGTCGGTGGCGCAGATCGCGCTCGCCTGGCTGCTGCACCAGCCGCAGGTGACCAGCGTGATCGTGGGCGCCAAGCGGCCCGACCAGCTGGCCGACAACATCGCTGCCACGAAGGTGACCCTCATGGCCGAGGAGTTGAAGACCCTTGGCGATGCGAGCGCGTTGCCGGCGGAATATCCCGGCTGGATGTTCGAGCGCCAGGGCGAATATCGTCGCCGGCAGCTCGACGATTCCGGGCGTTGACCGTTAGGAACCCTTACGTTTATTTCGTCGCGAGAGCCAAGGTCGGGCAGGGCGTGGGCGATCATGGTCCTTCGATACCCAGCCGCGCATTCAAGAGACCCGTGACGAGATTCCCGCTGCTCCGTTCGCTGCCAGCCACCGCCAGCCGTCGGGGAGGCGGGTGCGCGTGAACTACCTGCCCTTCGTCTCCGCCGAGCTGTCCGACGGCGTACGCCAAGGCACGCGCTGGCAACGCCTCGCGCTGTGGTTCGTGATCGCCTGGTTCTTCTTCGGCGGCCTGGCGCACTTCGCGTTCACCGACCTCGAGGCGAGCATCGTGCCGCCGCAGATCCCCGACCCCGTCGACGTGGTGCTGGTCAGCGGCGTGCTCGAGCTGGCGGGCGCCTTCGGCCTGGTGCTGCCGTGGACGCGGCGGCTCGCGGGCTGGGGCCTGTTCGTGCTGACGCTGGCGGTCACGCCGGCCAACGTCTACATGCTGCTTGCGCACGACCGGTTTCCGTCGATCCCGGTATCGCTGCTGTGGCTGCGCCTGCCGCTGCAGGGGGTGCTGCTGTGGTTGATCGTCTGGGGCAGCCGCTGGCGGCGGGCCGTGCGCCGTCGGTATTAGGGAACCTGCGAGCGGATTCGCCGGTTCCGGGGACGCGCATCCTGGGCGCGCTGGTTCAGGTCAGCTCCTGGATCGCGTTGCGGGTCTGCTGGACGATGTATTTGCCGTATCCGGCGACCGTACTGCCCACGCTGCTCACGCCCGAAACCAGCGCCTCGGCGCTCACGCCCACGTCGGTGGCGGCCGTGCTCATGTCGGTCGCGAGCGTCACGCCGTCGGTGCCCACCGCGGTGGCCAGGTTCGTCGCGGAGGTGGCGCCTTGCGTCGCGATCGACCAGATGTCGCTCGTCGCGTTCTCGACGTGCACGATGCCGCGCCCCACGGCGTTGGCCGTGTCCTCGACGCCGTCGATCACGCCATGGACGCCGTCGACGACCCCCTTGCCCACGCCCTTGGCGACGTCGATCGCGCCCGTGCCCAGGGTCTTGGCGGCGTAATAGGTTGCCTCGCCGATGTCCTCGACCCCGGTCAGCAAGGTCTTGCCCACGAATTCGCCGGTGTCCTCGAGCGCCTGCAGCGCCCGCATGCCGAAACTGACCTGCGTGCCTGCATCCGCCGCGGCCGCGACGGCCGCGGCATCGGCGGCCTTGGGAACGGTGATCTTCTTGTCCGGCGGGCTGGCCACCTTGGCACTACCGCTTGACACGGGGGTCGCGAACGGTGCCATGGCGCCGCCGGAAGACTGGACTTGGGTCATGGTGACACTCCGGTTTCGATGCATGAATGCTATTTGCTCGGGCAGTGGTGGAATCCCCGAAGAACGCCGGAATCCCCCCGCTTTATCAATCAGGACACATTGGTGCAAACTCCGGATAAACGAGCCGGCGATGTCCCATTTCCCTGCTGTCGCGTGCTCGTCCGACAACGGGACCGTCCCGTCGCGGGTAACCTGCACCGTGCCGCCGTCGTCGCTTCGACGGCCCGTCCAACCCTGCAAAGGAGCTGCTTCCCATGAAGACCTTGACCCCGAAGAAGGCCGCCGCCGCCAAGTCACGCCGCGGCGCCGCCATCGCCACGCCCACCGACCTGGGCGCCAAGGCCACCAAGGATCTCAGTGGCGCGCTCAACGCCATCCTGGCCGACGTGTTCGCCCTCTACCTGAAGACCAAGAACTTCCACTGGCACATGAGCGGGCCGCACTTCCGCGACTACCACCTGCTGCTCGACGACCAGGGCGACCAGCTCTACGCCATGACCGACCCGCTGGCCGAGCGCGTGCGCAAGGTGGGCGGCGTCACGCTGCGCTCCATCGGACACATCGCGCGGCTGCAGCGCGTGTCGGACAACGACGCCGAGTTCGTGACGCCGCTGGACATGCTGGCCGAACTGCACCAGGACAACAAGCAGCTCGCCGCCAGCCTGCGCGCCGCGCACGACGTGTGCGACGAGCACCGCGACATCGCCACCGCCAGCCTCATCGAGAACTGGATCGACGAGACCGAGCGGCGCGGCTGGTTCCTGTTCGAGGCGAGCCGCAACGCCGACGCCGGCGGCCACTGAGACGCGACATTGCGGGCGATTCGCGTTCATGGCGCGAGTCGTTCTCATTCGCCGCGGGAGTGGTTCCCTTTCGCGGGCCGGAGTGAAAATCAGGGCCTGGCGAGACCGGGAACGAGCGGTGGCACGGTGCTTCTCGCGCTAGGATGACCATCGTCCAACGCACACCGAAAACGAGGAGTTTCCATGAAAGGCGATCCCCAGGTCATCGTGCACCTTCAGGCCCAGCTGAAGAACGAACTGACGGCGATCAACCAGTACTTCGTCCACTACCGGATGTACAAGCACTGGGGTTTCGACAAGATCGCGAAGAAGGAATACGAGGAGTCGATCGGCGAGATGAAGCACGCCGATCGCCTGATGGACCGCATCTTCATGCTCGACGGCCTGCCCAACCTGCAGGATCTGGGCAAGCTGATGATCGGCGAGACGCTGCTCGAGGCCATGAACTGCGACCTCAAGCTCGAACTCGCCGCGCAGGCCACCATCAAGGAAGGCATCGCCCACTGCGAGTCCGTGCGCGACTATGTCTCGCGCGAGCTGCTCCAGGGCATCCTCGACGACACCGAGGAACACATCGACTTCCTCGAGACCCAGCTCGACGCCGCCAGCAAGGTCGGCGAGCAGAACTACCTGCAGTCGATGCTGGGCGAGGTCAGCTGAGCGCCGGAGCGAGCTTCACCCCTGAAAAGCGCGGCGAGTCCGCGCTCTTTTCATTCCACGGCCGCCGCGGGCTCCAGGAGAGGCGGCACGTCCGCCGACTTCAGCGATTCGCGCCGCACCAGGAACACCAGCGCGCCCAACGGGAGCGAGACCGACAGGATCCACGGCCCGAACGGCGCCGCCACCGCGCCGGCACCCAACAGCTGGACGATCAAGGGCTGGAAGCCCCATTGACCGCTGGCCCAGTCGACCGAGAGCCGGCCGACGCCCAGCAGGATCGCAATGATCCACGGCCACTTGCGTCCGCGCAGCTTCGTGCGCGCGCACACCACGAGGGCGAAGATCGTGAACGCAGGCACCCCGATCGCCAGCGCCAGCACGAGGTAGCAGATCGCGGGCTTGTCGGCCAGGGCGAACCGGTTGCGTTCCTCCAGCGAGCCGGGCATGCGGTAGGCGCTGAAGCCGACGATCGAGTCGACGCCTGCGCGGCTGCGGATCGCGACGTTGGCCAACATCCACTGGCCCGGGAATTCGTATTCGTAGGTCAGGTTGACCATCCGGGTGTCGTTGCTCGTGACGTGGTTGTCGCCCACCAGCTTGGTCGAGGTCGGCGCGCCCGGGGGAAACGCGTCGGCCATCTTCTCCAACGTCGCGCGCAGCTCGCCGGCCTTGATGGATGGATCCATGGCGTCCGAGATCGCATCGAAGTCCCGTGCCCGCAGCCTGGCGATCCAGCCCTGGGCGGTGGCTTCTTCCTGCGGCGTGGCGAACTTGACCGGCCCGCATCCGGCCAACGCCAGGGCCAGGAGGAGCAGCGCGGCAAGGCGGGACTGGAGCTTCATGGGCGCGACGGTCGGAGGGTTGAGCTGGCGCGATCTTAGTGCAGTGTTCGGCGTTAGGCGGCACTTATGCGCTGCGCCTTTGTCCCCGTGGCGTCGTTGAAAATCCTCGCCATGCCACCCGGCATGGCTGCGGTTTTCGCCTAGCCACGAGGCCAAATCCGCTGGGGCATATGCACCGCTTAGCACCGAACACTGCACTAGCTGCAGATCCCCGCGTAGAGCCTGCGGGTTTCCAGGCGGCCCCGGCCGAGATCCGTGGCATTGCATGGGGACTTTTCCGCGGTTTGTAAATGCGAACGATTCGCGTTATAGTTGCACAAACGTCACCGAACCGGATCCGCTCGCATGTCGCTCGCCGCCGCCACGAAGACCGCCACCTCGCAGGAGTGCCTGCCGTGATCGTCTGCGTCTGCCATCGGGTGTCCCACCATGACATCGAGCGCGAAGTGCGCCACGGCTGCACGTCGTTCGAGGAACTGCAGGACGAACTGCGCGTGGCCACCGCCTGCGGCCGCTGCGGCGACTGCGCCCGCGACACCTTCGATGCGGCCCGCGCCTGCCGTCCGACCGCCGCCGAGGCCCTCGCTGCCAAGGGTGCCCGCGTCATTCCCATCGCCGCGGTCGCGCCCGCTTCGCTGGCCGCCTGAGTCGGTCCGCCGACGGGGGGCCGAAGGGGTCCGGCATCTCCTCACATCGCGCCTGGACGTTGCCACGAGCCACGGCGCCGGTCGCGATGGGAGGAGATGCCAGACCCCTGCGTTTCCAGGTTTGGCCAGTGCGCCCCCGGCCGCGTCAGGCGCGCGTTAGCCGTCTCCCGTATCCTGGTCGCCAGAGACCGCCGCACGACGGCGTCCGAACACGACGGAGACGACACCCCATGACCGCATCCCCCGCCGACGGCCTCACCGCCTTCCTGGCCGCGCGAGACTTCCTGTTCCAGCATCGCGAGGACTACGCCACCGCCTACCGCGACTTCCGCTGGCCGCAGCTGTCCGAATTCAACTGGGCGCTCGACTACTTCGACGCGCTCGCCCGCGGCAACGACGCGCCGGCGCTGTGGATCGTCGACGAGAACGGGAGCGAGGACAAGGTCAGCTTCGCGCGCATGTCCGAGCGCTCGAACCAGGTGGCCAACTGGCTGCGTTCGCTGGGCGTGGCGCGCGGCGACCGCGTGCTGCTGCTGATGCCCAACGAGGTGGCGTTGTGGGAGTCCATGCTCGCCTGCATGAAGCTGGGCGCGGTGATCGTGCCCACCACCACGCTGGTGAGTACCGACGACCTCACCGACCGCTTCGAGCGCGGTGCCGTCAAGCACGTCATCTGCTCGGCGGCGGCCACTTCCAAGTTCGACGTGTTCCCCGGAGCGTACACGCGCATCGCGGTGGGTTCGGCTGCGAGCGGGTCGCCCGCGGGCTGGCTGACCTACGCGAGCTCGCACGAGCAGCCGGGCGAGTTCGTCCCCGACGGCCCCACGCAGGCGGGCGACCCGCTGTTCCTGTACTTCACCTCCGGCACCACGTCCAAGCCCAAGCTGGTGCTGCACAGCCACCAGAGCTACCCGGTGGGCCACCTGTCCACGCTGTACTGGATCGGCCTGAAGCCTGGCGACGTGCACTGGAACATCAGCTCGCCCGGCTGGGCCAAGCACGCGTGGAGCTGCTTCTTCGCGCCGTGGAACGCGGGCGCCACGATCTTCATCTACAACTATGCGCGCTTCAACGCGCCCGCCGCGCTGGACGTGCTGGTCAGGCACAAGGTGACCTCGCTGTGCGCGCCGCCCACCGTGTGGCGCATGCTGATGCAGCAGGATCTCGCCCGCTACAAGACCTCGCTGCGCGAACTGGTGGGCGCCGGCGAGCCGCTGAATCCCGAGGTGATCGACATCGTGCGCAAGGCCTGGGGCATCACGATCCGCGACGGCTTCGGCCAGACCGAGACCACCGCGCAGATCGGCAACCCGCCCGGCCAGCCGCTCAAGCCCGGCTCGATGGGGCGCCCGCTGCCTGGCTACGAGGTGGCGTTGCTGGACATCGATGGCCAGCCCGCGCAGGAAGGCGAAATCTCGCTGACGCTGTCGCCGCGCCCCCTGGCGCTGATGCTGGGCTACCAGGACGACGACGAGAAGACCTCGGAGGCGATGCGCGACGGCCACTACCACACGGGCGACGTCGCCTCGCGCGACGACGACGGCTACATCACCTACGTGGGCCGCGCCGACGACGTGTTCAAGGCCTCCGACTACCGCATCAGCCCGTTCGAGCTGGAGAGCGTGCTGATCGAGCACGAGGCGGTGGCCGAGGCCGCGGTGATCCCGTCGCCCGACCCGATCCGGCTGGCGGTGCCCAAGGCCATCCTGATCCTGCGCGCCGGCTTCGCGCCCAGCCCGGAGCTGGCGCAGTCCATCCTCGCGTTCACGCGCGCACGCCTGGCCTCCTACAAGCGCATCCGCATCGTCGAATTCGGCGACTTGCCCAAGACGCTGTCCGGCAAGATCCGTCGCGTCGAGCTGCGCCAGCGCGAGAACGCGCGCCAGCCGGGCGACGTGTGGCCGCTGGAGTTCCGCGAACCCGAGAAAGGCGATTGAGGGCGTTCGTCAGCGCTGGCCGATGCTGACGCCCTCGAACAGGTCCTTGTATTCGCGCGGCTGCGAGCGCCAGTACTGCTTCGGCGCCCGCACCTGCGCGCCCAGCTTCGCGGCCGCGTGCCAGGGCCAGCGCGGGTCGTAGAGCATCGCGCGGGCCAGGGCAACCGCGTCGGCCTCGCCGCTGGCGACGATGGTCTCGGCCTGTTCGGGCTCGGTGATGAGGCCCACCGCGATCGTCGGCAGGCCGGTCTCGGCCTTGATGCGCGCCGCGTGCGGTACCTGGTAGCCGGAGGCGAGCGCGATCTTCTGCAGGGGCGACACGCCGCCCGAGCTGACGTGGATGGCCGTGCAGCCGCGCGCCTTGAGCGCGTTGGCGAACGCCACGCTGCTGTCCAGGTCCCAGCCGCCGTCCACCCAGTCGGTGGCCGACAGTCGCACCCACACGGGCCGGTCGGCGGGGAAGGCCGCGCGCACGGCGTCGAACACCTCCAGCGGAAAGCGCATGCGGTTCTCGAGGCTGCCGCCATAGTCGTCCGTGCGCCGGTTGGCGATGGGCGACAGGAACTGGTGGAGCAGGTACCCGTGCGCCGCGTGGATCTCGATGCCCTCGATCCCCAGGCGCGCCGCGCGCACGGCCGCCTGCGCGAACGCGTCCCGCACGCGCGCGAGCCCGGCCGCGTCGAGCGCGTGGGGCGCCTCCTCGCCGGCCGCGTGCGGCAGGGCCGACGGTGCCGCCGTCTTCCAGCCGTCGGCCGCGGCCGAGGGAATCTGCTGGCCGCCGTCCCAGGGCGCCTTGCTCGAGGCCTTGCGCCCGGCGTGCGCCAGCTGCATGCCGATCCTGATGGGGGACTGCGCTCGCACCGCGGCCAGGACCTTGGCCAGCGCGGCCTCGTTGGCGTCGGAGTACAGGCCCAGGTCGACGGGGGTGATGCGGCCATCCGCCTCCACGGCCGTGGCCTCGATGATCATGAGCCCCGCGCCGGACAGCGCGAGGTGGCCCAGGTGGATCAGGTGCCAGTCGGTGGCGTTTCCATCGACGGCGGAATACTGGCACATCGGCGCGATCACGATGCGGTTCTCGAGCTCGAGTTCTCCGAGCTTCAAGGGCTGGAACAGGGCGGGCATGGGCACTCCGGCGTTGGGGTCTCGGCCATTGCAACGCAAGCGCCAAGCCCGTGCCGGGCTGGGGCCAATGTTCAGCGCTTCACGAACCGCAACGTGCCGTCGTCGATGCGGCCGTAGCGCAGCGTGAGCAGGTCCAGCAGGTAGTTCTGGTAGAGCCGCCAGGGCGACTTCACGCCTTGCCTGGGCATCATGGCGACGGCGCGCTGCACGTAGCCGGACGAGAAGTCGAGGAACGGCTTCGTCTCGACGTCCGCGCCTGCGGCCGGGGTGGCGCTGGCGAACCCGTGCCTGTCCATGTAGGCGAACAGGCGCGACGCGTAGTCGGCCGTCAGGTCGGCCTTCAGCGTCCAGGACGCGTTGGTGTAGCCGAAGGTGTAGACCAGATTGGGCACGCCCGAGAACATCATGCCCTTGTAGCCCAGCGTCTTCGAGAAGTCGACCGGCTGGCCGTCGACGGCGAAGACGACGTCGCCCAGCAGGCTCATCGTGAGGCCGGTGGCCGACACGACGATGTCGGCCGCCAGTTCGCGGCCCGACTCGAGAAGGATGCCGCCGGGCGTGAATGTGTCGACGTGGTCGGTGACCACCTCGGCCCGGCCGCTGCGGATCGCGTCGAACAGGTCGCCGTCGGGCACGAAGCACACGCGCTGATCCCACGGGTCGTAGCGCGGCGTGAAATGCGTGGCCACGTCGTGCCCGGGGCCCAGCGCCTGGCCCACCATGCCGATCAGGTTCTTCTTCACCTTGGCGGGCCAGCGTCGCGCCAGGTTGAAGAACAGCATCGCCACGCCGATGTTCTTCGTGCGCGTGAGCCGGTAGGCCGCCATGCGCGGCAGCCAGCGGCGCAGCGACTGCGCGACGGGATCGCGCGCCGGCAGCGACAGCACGTAGGTGGGCGAGCGCTGCAGCATCGTCACGTGCGCTGCGGTCTTCGCCATCTCGGGCACCAGCGTGACGGCCGTCGCGCCGCTGCCGATCACCACCACGCGCTTGCCGGCATGGTCGAGATCTGCGGGCCAGAACTGCGGATGCACGACGCGGCCCGAGAACTCGGCCGTGCCGGGGAACTCGGGCGCGTGGCCTTCGGCGTAGCGGTAGTAGCCGCTGCAGGCCAGCAGGAACCGGCACGCCAGGCGCGAGCGGCGCGCGACGCCGGTTGCGTCGGGCGCATGCTCGACCTCCAGGGTCCAGCACGCGTCCGCCGACGACCAGTCGGCGCGCACCACCTTGTGGCCGTAGCGCACCTGGTGGTCGAGGCCGTGCTCCACCGCGGTCTCGACGATGTAGCGGCGGATGGCCGGGCCGTCGGCCAGCGACTTCTCGTCCGTCCACGGCTTGAACGCGTAGCCGAGCGTGAACATGTCGGAATCGGAGCGCACCCCGGGATAGCGGAACAGGTCCCACGTGCCGCCCATCGCCGCGCGGCTCTCGAGGATCGTGAAGCGGCGGCCGGGGAAGTCGCGCTGCAGGTGCACGGCCGCGCCGATGCCCGAGAGGCCGGCGCCCACGATGATCGCGTCCAGGTGCTCGACGGCGTCGGGCTGCGCGGTCTTGAGGAACTCGCTCGCACGCGCGATCGACTGGCGCGCCTCCGGCACCTTGGCCAGCAGCTGCCAGGCGTGCGGCACCACGGGCCACGCGGTGGTCTCCACGTGCACGCCGGCCGCGCGCGCCTTCTGCGCGAAACGCAGGCCGTCGTCGCGCAGCGCCTCCTCGGCGGCCACGTGGAACAGCAGCGGCGGCAGGCCGTGCAGGTCGCCGAACAGCGGCGAGATCAACGGATTCGTCGCGTCGCCGCCGGCACCCAGGTAGGCGTTGCCCAGGTTGGCCAGCGACGGGCCGTGGAACATCGGATCGCGATCGCCGTTGCCTTCGATGGACGGGCTGCCGCCGCTCAGGTCGGTGGCCGGCGAGAACAGGGCGGCCGCGTCGGGCAGGCGTTCGCCGGCGTCGCGCAGCACGAGCATCAGCGCCAGCGCCAGGTTGCCGCCGGCGCTCTCGCCGCCCAGCACCAGGCGCTGGCCGCTGGCCTCGGTGTCGTGCTGCGCACGCAGCGCGCGCCAGGCCGCGGCGACGTCGTCCAGCGGCGCCGGGAACGGATGCTCCGGCGCGAGCCGGTAGTCGGGCGCGAACACGCGCATGCCCTGCAGTGCGAAGCCCGCGGTGATCGGACGATGCGTCCTCGGCGAGCAGCCGACGAAGCCGCCGCCGTGCACGTACATCAGCGTCGGGCAGGGGCCCGAGGCATCCTCGCGCTCCACCCATTCGCCCGCCACGCCGCCCAGCGTGCCCGGCGTGTAGCGCACGCCCTTGGGCGGCGGCAGCGCGTTGCCCATCACCTTGCGCACGCGCATGAGGTCGCTCATGTCGCCGAGCGCCGGGCGCACGCGCTTGCGGATCACGTATCGGGCCGCCTTGGCCTGCCAGCTTGCCATGGTGCGTCCTATTTCCGCTTCACGCGCCGCGCGATGTCGTGGGCCACATGCTTCCAGTACGTCACCGGGAACACGCGCTGCACGAGCGCCGCGCCCTTGGCGTCGCTGCCCACCAGCACGCGCGGCGCGCGCCTGGCGATGGCCACGGCGATGATCTCGGCCGCCGTCGCGGCGTCGAGTGCCAGCAGGCTGCGCCAGTTGGCGCGCTCGCGTGCCACCTCGGCGCTGTCCAGGCCCTTGGCCAGGCGCGCGTTCTCGGAGATCGCGGTGCGCACGCCGCCGGGATGCACGAGGGTGACGCCCACCGGCGAGCCACTCATCTCGAGCTCGTGGCGCAGCGACTCCGAGAAGCCGCGCACCGCGAACTTCGAGGCCGCGTAGGCCGTCTGCCCTGGCGGCGCGATGATGCCGAAGATGCTGGACACGTTGACCAGCTGCGCCGCGCCCTCGCGCGCGAGCACGGGCAGGAACGCGCGCGTCAGGCGCACGGTGGCGCCGAAGTTGATGTCCATCAGCCAGTCGAAATCCTCGGCGGCGACCTGCTCGAACAGGCCGCCGAGCGCCACGCCCGCGTTGTTCACGAGCGCCGTGACCCGGCCGTGCTGCGCGAGCACGGCGGCGGGCAGGGCGGCGACGGCCGCGTGGTCGGCGACGTCCAGCACGTGCGAGCTCACCGTGACGCCGGCGGCGCGCGCCTGCGCGGCGGTGGCCTCCAGGCCGGCGGCATTCAGGTCGACCAGCGCCAGGTGCATGCCGCGCCGCGCCAGGTTGGCGGCCAGCGCCGCGCCGATGCCGCTGGCGGCGCCGGTGAGCACGACGACGCCGCCGCGCAGCGCCCAGGGTTTCGGGGTCATGCCGTCTCCAGGTTTCTTGTGTGTCGCATAAGTGACGACGCGTGTCGTCAGATTCGAGGGCAATCGTAGGCGGCGGCCCGTTTCGTGTCAAATAGGGCATGCCCGCGCGCCCCAAGCCGACCCTCGCGCCCGCCCGTGCCTATGGCGGCGTGGCGCTGGCGGAACGCGTCGCCACGCGGCGTGCGCGCTTCGTCGAGGCCGGCGTCGAGCTGTTCGGGACGCAAGGCTTTCGCGTCGCCACCGTGCGCGGCATCTGCGCCGCGGCCGGGCTCACCGACCGCTACTTCTACGAGTCGTTCGCCTCGCTGGAGACCTTGCTGGCCGAGGTCTACCGCACGCTCGTGCACGACTTCGCCACGCGGCTGACGCAGGAGTCGATCCGCTCCGAGGCCTGGAGCGGCGACGCCGCGGCCATCGAGCGCCAGGCCACCGCGGCCTACGCGTTGTGGTTCGACGCCGTGCGCGACCCGCGCTTCGCGCGCATCGTGCTGGTGGAGGTGCTGGGCGTCAGCCCCGCCATCGACGCGCTGTACGAGGACTCCGTGCGGGCGATGGCCGAGCTCACCATCGCGCCGCTGGCCGCCACGCAGCCCGCGCTGAAGCTGTCGAAGGCGCGCCGCGAGTTGCTGGGCCGCGCGCTGGTGGGCGCGGGGCTGCAGGTGGCGAAGATGTGGATGACCGGGGGCTACAGGTTGCCGCGGCGGGACGTGGTGCGCACCTGCGTGCTGGTGGCGACGGGGACGTTGGGGGCGTTGCGGGCGGAGGCTGCGGCTGCGGACCTGGCTCGCTAGACCGCAGGGGCCTTCAGGGATGAGCAGGGACGGCGACCGCCAATCGAGACGAGGCGTCGAATGAGCCGCTGCCCTTCACAAAGTCGATGATCGGCTGCATTTCCTGTGGTGTCGACTCTTGGTACAAGGCGTCGTGTTTGCTTGCGTGCAGACCCAGGAAGCGAGCGCGACGGCCTGCGGCCGCCGCAAGCCGCATGCCCATTTCCTGCGGGATGACCTCGTCCGCATCGCTGTGCATCACCAGAGTCGTCGGCGCATTCCGGGCCATGGCCGCCTCGTTGTCCCACAAATCGGGCAGGCAGTTCGCCAGCCAGGGGGCCGCCAGCCCAGTCTGGATCGCCATTTCGCGGGCAGACGTGAACCCTGCGTGGACGATGACACCAGCCGGTTCGGGCTGCAGCGCGGGCAACACGTCCAGCATCACGGCGTTGCCCAGGGAGTGCCCGATGACATAGCGCGCTTGCGCGGCGGGCAACTTCTCCACGAATGCACGATAGGCGGCCAGGCCGTCCTCTCGAAGGTGGGCCACGGAAGGCGTGCCGGTGCTGTTTCCGAAGCCGCTGTAGTCAAAAACCATCGAGCTCAGACCAGCGGCACGGAGCAAGGCTTGCACATGGGACCAGTCCGAGATCGCCTCGCCATTGCCATGGAAGATGAGGACTGCTCGAGACGTCGCGCTGGCTCCCCTGACCAGGCGGGCTTGCAACAGGCGACCCTCCACGGGCAGCATCAGGGTCTCGTACGGGGCACCGAAATCCAGGGGGGTATCCCGCCCCATCGCCTTCACTTCGATCCCTTCGTGCTCGAGTTCTCGAAGAGTCAGCTGCTGCGCTGCGTATCCACAGATGACCAGCAGGAACGCAACAGCGACCATGATCAGCAGACGCTTCCTGCCCGGTCGGAACGCACGCACAGGCCGGCAAATCCTCTTGCCACCGGACTCGTCCGCAATGCTTTCGCCGTGCCGCATCATGGTCTCCAGCTTGCTCCTCAGCCGATGGTTTCCACCGTTTTCGAGTGGCTCATCTCTTCGCCGGGTCTGGGCCCCGGAAGTGTCCCACCTGACGTGGGCAGCGACAAGCAGGCCGGCGCCCGCAATTCCAGAGCCGTCTCGCAAGGGCCTGCTCGTTCTCCGGCCGCGACGGTTTCTTGCACTGTTTTTCTTGCTTCACGTCAACGCATAGGGTTTACCCCGCGTTGAACAAACAAGGGCTGGGATCGCGGGGCCCGCTCAAGAATGCTGGAGCCGATCGCGAGACTCTTTCTCGGAAACCCGTCATGACCACCTCGAAGAATCTCCTGCTGACGCTTCTCGGCTTACCTTTCGTGCAACATCTCTCCTTCAATGTCCACAGCGTGGCCGCAGCGACTTCACCATGAGCACTCTCGACCGCCTCACCCACCTGATCCACGACAAGTTCGGCGTCGCCCTTGAGGTGATCGATCCGGATGCGCCGTTTGCTACCTACGAGATGGATTCGCTGACAGTCGCCGAACTGATGTTCGAGATCGACGACGCATTCCACGTGACCGTGCCTGACGAAGCCGCGACCACCGTCACCACCTTGCGCCAGCTCGCCGTGCTGATCGACGGCTTGTCGGCGGCTCCCCAGAAGGTCTGAGGATGGCAGCCGCTGCGCGCTCGGCGGCGATCTGGCAGGCAACCGGGGCCGTCTGACCGCAGGCGCGGGGCGCGATTCCTGACGTCGTTTTTCGGTCTGTTCAATCGGCGGGCAGCTGATGCAGAGGCTGCGCCTCTCCCGTGCCCATCGGTGGCGCCTTCCGAGGCGGCCGCCTCAATTCAGGATGGGCTTCCAGCGCGGTCTCAAGTACGGGATCGAGCGTGGCCCAATCCACCTCGGCGGCCACGCGCGCGTAGATCCAGTGGATCAACGGATTGCGGTGGGCCCCGTAGTTGGTCAGGGGAACCAGTTCGTGCCCGAGGTCGATCTTGGGACGGTAGCCGGTCTGGCCGCTCTGCAGCACCGTCGCGCCCAGATGGACCGCGTGATCCACCGCGGCATCCCACAGCCGGAAATACAGCATCCACTCTCGCGGCGTGCGGTAGTCGATGCCGATGAACTTGTTGATCAGCGATCCCGGCGACTCGAAGCACATCATGAAGGCAACCGGTTGCAAGGTGATCGGCGAGCGCAGCACGATGAAGCTCGTGCCCGACTCGGCTGCGACGATTCCGAAGAATCGGCGGTTCAGCCGTTCGAAGCGTGTCGTCGCCTTCTCGTAGGTCTGCCAGAACAGGGCAAACAACTGGTCCAGCGTGGAATCGTCGGGCTGGCGAATCACTTCGACTCCAAGATCGATCGCCTCCTTGCTGCGCCGGATCTTCTTCTTGAACTGGTGCCGTCGATTGCCGCCGAGAGACTGCAGGTAGGTCTCGCGCGACCCCTGCAGGGCGACGACGGTGCCCGGAAAGCTCACGAGACGGAACATCCCGGCGTCCCGCGCGAGCGCACCCAGCCTCTCGTCCCACGCTGCGCCAAAGTCCTTCCAGACGCGCACGCTGGCGCGTTGGCGTCGCATCTCGGCGCGCAGCGCGGCGTCGACGCGGCGCAGCGCAGCCGGGACGTCGATGCCGCATGCCAGCCCGATCCAGCCCTCCTCCGCGCATGGCGAGCCGACGAACAGCGTGCGCTGGGCTCGCAGCCAGGCAAACACGTGACCGAGCGCCGACACCCAGGGCAGCAGCACCGGCGGAACCACCAGGCGCATCGGCACGTCCATGACGAACGTCGGCACCAGACCCACGGTGGTCGAGTCCTGCGTCAGCAAGAGATACCGAAACGAGAACTGGTCGTCCAGCCCGCTCTGTTCGAGAGCGCGGTACCACCACGCGCCTTCGCGTGGCGGCGCGAAGAACCGCGCCCAGGTCGACGCGGGAATGTCGTCCGCGCGTTCTACCCAGACGACCTCGAAAGGAGATGTCGTCATCCGCCAGTCGCCAGCACGACGCAGCCGGCGACAATGCAGGCGATGCCCAGTCGTCGCGTGCTCGGCAGCGATTCGCCGAGCAGCCAGGCTGCCCCGAGTGCCACCGCCACGAAGCTCATGGCTCCGAGCGAATACGCCACACTGACATCGAGCCGCTGCAGGGCCGCGGTATAGAGCAGCGCCTCGACCACGAACAACGCCACGCCCGCGCCGATCCAGCGCACGCGCCGGGCCGGCCGCCGGCTCGATTGCTTCAGGCAGATCTGTGCCACGCCTTCGACCCCCGTGCAGGCCAGCACCAGCAGCATGCCGACCAGCCGGGAGTTCATCGCGCTTCCCGTCGCGTCGGTTCGATGCTGACCAGGACGACACCGACAAGCACCAACAACACGCCGAGTCCCTTGTGGAGATCCAGGCGCTCGCCGAAGAGCCACGCCGAGAGCAGGCACACCGACACATAGCTCAGGGCCGTCAGCGGCTGGGCATAGCTCAGATCGACGCGCTCCAGCACCAGCAGCCAGTTGATCAGTTGAAGAATGAACACGCCGATCACCAGCAGGGGAAGCGGGTCGCGCGCGATGGAATGCAGCAGCGCGTCGGGCGCCAGGGTGGCCGGCAGCCGGGTGGCGGCGAGCTTCCATAGCAACTGGCTGAGCGTGTCGAGCGCGATGGCGATCGCCAGGACGACGATGACGCGATGCCCGATGCGTGAGCTGGCTGGGGTCTCTTTCGGCATGATAGCCGGCGATGATCCCACAGTTGGCCCCGGCGTCGTCGGCGCCTGCGGACCGGACTGTGAGGTCGCTTTCCGCGGACGAGAAGCGTTGCCGGCGATTGTGGTGCAATAACCGCTGAGCCCGATCCAGAGCGAGATTCGATGAGCGACCCCTTGGTAGTCCTGCCTCCCGCCACGACCGACAGCGGCTGGGTGATCCAGTGCGACTTTGATGGCACGATCAGCGTCGTCGACGTGACGGACGCGATGCTCGAGCGCTTCGCGCGGCCCGGCTGGCGCGAGATCGAGGCCGAATGGGAGGCCGGCCGGATCGGATCCGGCGAGTGCATGAAGCGACAGGTGGCGCTGCTGGACATGAGCAGAGCCGAACTGGACGATTTCCTGGCGGGCGTGGCGATCGACCCGCACTTCCTTGCGTTCGTGAAGGCGGCCGGGCGCCTGGGCATCGCGCTGCAGGTCGTCAGCGATGGCATGGACAGCGCGATCCATCGCGTCCTGGCCGTGCACGGCCTGGAGGGCCTTCCGGTGTACGCGAACCACCTCGTCCAGCTCGACGAACGTCGCTGGCGATTGACCTCGCCCAACGCCGCCGCGACCTGCGTCAGTGCCTGCGGGACCTGCAAGTGCGAACTGCTGGCCCGCCACACCGCGACATCGCACAAGGTCTTGTTCGTGGGGGATGGACGCTCCGATTTCTGTGTCGCCGCGAAGGCCGATTTCGTGCTCGCGAAGTCCAGGCTGGTCGACCACTGCGTCGGGGAAGGGATTGCGCACGCGGTCTTTTGCAATTTCGAGGATGCGCTTGCGCTGATGGTCAATACCATCGACCGGTCGCGCGTCTCCGCATGACGGCATCGACCCCTTCGCCGATCTCAGCGCGCGAATTCTTCCTGCCCGGCCAGGGTGCCAACGGCCGCACCGGCCTGCTCCTGGTGCACGGCCTGGCTGGCACGCCCAACGAGATGCGACAGCTCGGTCGCTCGCTTCAGAGTGCCGGGTTCGAGGTGCATGGAGTGCAACTGGCCGGCCATTGCGCCAGCCTGGACGACCTGGTCGCCACGCACTGGCAGGACTGGGTGGAGAGCGTCCATGCCGCCGCGCAGCGGCTCCGCGCTCGCGTGGACAGGCTCGTTGTGGTGGGGCTGTCCATGGGTGCCGTGCTGGCGCTGGAACTGGCCGCCACGAGGCCGGACCTGGTGGACGGCGTGGTCGCCTTGTCCACGTCGTTCTGGCATGACGGCTGGAGCATGCCCATCTTCACGCGCCTGGCATTCCTGCTGAAGCCCGTGCGTGCGCTGGGAATCGGGCGCCGTCGGATGTTCCTCGAGCGTCCGCCCTACGGCATCCGCAACGCCGGCCTGCGCAAGTTCGTCCTCGCCCAGATGCAGGGCGGCGACAGCGGCGCCGCCGGTCTCTCCGGCACGCCCTGGTACTCGATCATCGAGATGCACGATTTGAGCAAGCACGTTCGACGTCGGCTGCGCGCCGTGCGCGCGCCGTGCCTGGTCGTCCACGCCACCGAGGACGATGTGTCGAGCCTCGCGAACGCCGACCTGGTGGCCAGGCAGGTGCAAGGCCCGGTGGAGCGCCTGTTCCTGGAAAACAGCTACCACATGGTGACCATCGACAGCGATCGGCGGCTGCTGGCGGAGCGCGTGATCGACTTCGTCAGGCGCATCGCCGACGTGCCGACCGCGGCGAGTCCAAGCGAGGCCAGGCACACCGAGCCCGCGTGACGCAGGGCCGACCGGCGCTGCCTGGGCTCAGCCCGCCTTGGCGCGAACCAGCAGTTGCTCCAGCAGCACCATGGCCTGGTCGATCTCGCTGCGGGAGATCTCCAGCGACGGCGCGAACGTGATGACGTTCTTGTAGTAACCGCCGACGTCCAGCACCAGCCCGGCCTTGTGGCCCTCGAAATCGAGGTCGCCCGAAAGGCCGATGTCGACCATCTTGTCCAGAAGAGCGCGATTCGGCGTGAAGCCGTCCTCGGTGCAGATCTCGGCGCGCAGCGCCAGACCCAGTCCGTCGACATCGCCGATCTCCTTGTGGCGCTTCTGCAGGTCGCGCAGTCCGTCCAGGAAATAGGCACCGCTCTCGCGCACCTTCTTTCCATAGTCGATCTCGGCGGTCATCTTGAGCACCTCGAGCCCGAGCGCGGTACCCAGCGGATTCGAGGCGAACGTCGAATGCGTCGAGCCGGGCGGGAACACCTCGGGGTTGATCAGCTCCTCGCGAGCCCACAGGCCCGACAACGCGTTGAGCCCATTGGTGAGTGCCTTGGCGAAGACCAGCACGTCCGGCTTCACGTCGAAGTTTTCGATCGACCACAGTTTCCCGGTACGCCAGAAGCCCATCTGTATCTCGTCGACGACCAGCAGGATGCCGTGCTCGTCGAGCACCTTCTTGAGGCCCTTGTGGAAGTTTGCGGGCGGGATGACATAGCCGCCTGTTCCCTGGATGGGCTCGATGTAGAAGGCCGCGAATTCGCACTGGCGCGTCTTCGGATCCCACACGGCGTGGTACTCGTTCTCGAACTTGCGCGCGAACTCCCTGACGATATGTTCCGAATATTCCTCGGGGGTCATTCCCTTGGGGCGACGGAAAGGATACGGGAACGGGATGAACTGAGCCCGCTCGCCGAAGTGACCGAACCGGCGCCGGTAGCGATAGCTGGAGGTGATGCTCGATGCGCCCAGCGTGCGGCCGTGATACCCGCCCTCGAAGGCGAACATCAGGCTCTTGCCGTTACTTGCGTTGCGCACCACTTTCAGCGAATCCTCGATCGCTTGCGCACCGCCCACGTTGAAGTGAATGCGGCCCGGAAGTCCGAACTTCCTTTCGGCATCCTGAGCGATCCATTTGGCCAGCTCGATCTTCGTCGGATGAAGGTACTGGCTCGCGATCTGCGGCAGGGTCTCCATCTGGCGCAGCATCACCGCTTCGAGGCGCTTGTTCTTGTAGCCGAAGTTGACCGCGGAATACCACATCTGCAGGTCGAGGTAGGGCACCCCTTCGGCGTCGTACATGTAGCTTCCATCGCATCCTGTAAATACCTTTGGCGGATTGACGTAGTGCACGGTGTCGCCGAAGGAGCAGTAGCGTGCCTCATCGATCAGTAGTTGGTCATTCATCGAGCGGATAATCTTCGAGTCAGGTTGGTCCAAGGTTACATCACTTCCGCGGGCGCAGTCGGATGCATGCTCACTCTGTCCAGAGGGCGATCCCGAACCACCGCCGACCCCTGCGGGCGGCCGCGCGGGCCACTGGGCACGACTGCCGAGCGACTGCGAACGAGAGTCGAATCCGGCCCGGAAAGCCTGCGCTGCATCAGGCGAGGTTGATGTCGACGGCGATATTGCCGCGCGTTGCCTTCGAGTACGGGCACAGTTGGTTGGCGCGATCGACGATGTCGCGCGCGACCGACGGATCGAGACCCGAGAGCCTGACGTTCAGTCTGGCCTGGAGAGCGAAACCGTCGCCAGACTTGCCGAGATCGACCTCGGCGTCCACCGCCACGTCGGCGGGTAGCGCGACGCCAGCGGCACGCGCGGCGAGTCCCATCGCGCCGATGAAGCAGGCCGACCAGCCCGCGGCGAGCAGTTGTTCCGGGTTGGTGCCGCGGCCGGAACCGCCTGGCCGCGACAGGGCGACATCCAGCCGTCCGTCCGTGCTGCGCGCTGAGCCGTCGCGGCCGCCCAGAGTGCGCGTGCCTCCCGTGTAGATCACTTCGTCGATGCGGTTCACACTCGATCCTTGCCGGCGTTCGAATGCGGTTACTGTAGACGCCACCGGCAGCGCCAGCCGTCCGAATGAGCAAGGCCGCCATCGCGCCCGAAGAATGCAATCCAACTCGGGTGCCTTCCTTCCTCCCGCGTCCGTGCCTGTGCGTGCGGTTGGCGCTCCCTCTTGCGAGACGCGTATCGTGCGTGGCGCGAACCGGAGCTTTCGGCCACTTGCTGCCTCGCGACTCGTGTCGCCCGATGCGCGGGAAGTCGACAGGGATCTGCTGAGAAATCCGAACGGTGCCGATATTCCATTCGACATTTCGAGATACCTCCTCGGCAATCCGTTGGCGCGCCAGAGGGCCGAGGTAGCCATGTCTAGGACTACTCCGGATTGCCGCCAGCGAACAACGAACGGATGGACGATCACGGTCTGCGTTGCATGGTGGAGGAGACACGCCACTGCGTCCGGGAACCGGTTGGCGTCGCGGACGGAGCGCGCGCTCGCGACGAATACTGCGGCTATGTGCCGGCGACGTTCAGGCTGTTGCAAGAGCGGCGCGGCCGTGGAAGCGATCGCCGCATACCTCGACAACGTCGCCGTGGACGGGATGGGTTTGTCGCCAAACTCACAGCACGCGCCAAAGGATGCACGGCTGCTGATCAAGTGGAGGGACTGACCTTTGGCTCACAGGGTTCCGCTTCTTCGGTGGTGCTGGCGCCGCCGATCCAATGCCTGCAATCCATGACTTGCCGCAAAGCGGTGTCCCGGGTCGTCGAAATCAAGCTGACGAGCGAAAGGTTCGCTCGAACTACAGAAAAATGTGCCGATCCGGAATTCGGGCGACCCGATGGCGGCGCGAGTTGGCGACGCCATTCGGCGGGCGCCAGAGCCCGCAGTCGGGTTGCAGGTCATCCCAACCTGCATCAACTTTTGGCACGGTGCCGTCCTATCATTGAACGACGCCCGCGCAACCTCATTCCATGGCAAGAGTTGCTGCTCGGCCGCGGACTCGGGCGCCTGGGTACGGGGCGGCGTGCGCCACGCCTGGGCCGCGACGACGCCAGGATTGCGCACCAGATGAGCAAGGACGCCCGCCTCGCCGCGCTGCGGAGATCGTGCGGGACCCTCTCGCGACGCAACGGGCTCGGATATTGCCCCCAGAGTCTTCGATCAAGAAGGGGAGCCATCCCCGAAAACCGTGGGCCGCGCACCCTCGTCGTTGCGATCGAACGGCGGTATTGCACGGCATGCGGCTGCGCAGGACAGGCACTTGCGACATCCTGGTGGCGACGGCGCGGCCGTCCTGCCACCGCCCGGATTGGCAATCCGAGGATTGTTCACCACAGATCGACAGGCCAGCATGCTGGAACCCGTGCTTCCGTCAACCACGAAGAACAGCCGCGGTGCGCGCTTCGGCGGACTGGATGCCCTCAGGGGTATTGCATCCTTGCTGGTGGTGCTGTACCACTACACCTCCCAGCACGCCAGCGTGATCGGCCCCCACAACGCGAAGTTGTGGATCGATTTCAACTATCCGGCGATCGGGGTACAGATATTCTTCGTCATCAGCGGCTTCGTCATCTTCATGACGCTCGAGCGCAGCCGCCGCGCGAGGGATTTCGCCATTGCGCGATTTGCACGGCTGTACCCGGCGTTCGTCGCGTGCATGCTGCTGACGGCAGCCTGCGTCTGGACGACGGGCTTCAACCCGCGCCACCTCGGCGTGGTCGATTTCCTTGTCAATTTCATCCTGGTCGTGGGACTCTACGGAAGCGTCTACGTCGATCCTTCGTACTGGACATTGACCGTGGAAGTCTGCTTCTACGTCGGGCTGGGACTTTTCTTCTTCCTGGTGCAGCACCGCTGCGTCAGCAAGGAAGACGACTTTGCGGCGTCGCTGCGCAACCCGCTGCCGTATGCCGCGATCGCCTGGGTCTCGTTTGCAGTCCGGGAGCGAATCGCGCACGGCGACAGCCTGTTCACGCCGACCGCCCTCGCGTTCGACTACCTCTACGCGCATCTCTTCGTCGTCGGCATCGCGCTGTATGGATTTTCGCAGAAGAAGATCATGGTTCCCGGCCTGCTCCTGGTGGCGGCGGTCGCAGCGGGCAGCATGGGCGAGGGCGGTCATTTCCACGCGACGGCGGCGATCAAGATACTGGCGTTCGCCGCCGTGGTTCAGTTCGCGATGATGATTCCGGTTCGGCCCCTGGCGGCCGCCGCGGCGGCTTTTCTCGGCGAAATTTCATACCCGCTGTATTTGCTGCATCAAGTGATCGGCTTTGCTGCCATCAGGAAACTGGAGGCCATGGATGTCAACGCCAACGCGGCGGTCGTCCTCGTGATGATGGGCATGGTCGTGCTCGCCTACCTGGTCCACCGGATCGTGGAACGGCCGGCCCAACGCCTGATCAAGCGTTGGCAGGCGCGGACCCAGGTCCGATCGACGTCGGGTGTAGTGAGCGCGAGCCACCCGGCCGCCTGAAAAAGGGACGCGGATGGGCGTTCTCCTGCCACTCGCTGTACACCTCTGACCGCAATGCAGCGTTTCCAATGCCTTGCATGCCTTGATTCCCGCGTCAGGTCTTCCTTGCAACCTCGACCGTCTTTCGAAGACACGTCGGTCAGCGAGCCCGAAGTTGCCAGGCTGTACGCGGCGCCGTATCCCTTGCTGCCTTCGGAAATGGGCACTCGCCGCAATGACCCGCGCCGCAGTGCAGCAGCAAAACGTCAGTCCGGCTTCGAATGCGACATCGTGCATAGGGATACTTGTTCCTCCATTGCACCGCTATGTTGGCTTCCTTGGGCTCACGCGAGTGGATCGGGTGCATCCATGAATTCACGCGGCGCGCTGGCCTCCACACCGTTGGCGATGACGGATGAAAGGTCGAACCATGGGGCACTATCGATATGTCTACGGTTCATTGAACTGGGAAGACGAATTCCGGATGCGCTGCAATGCGGCCTGGAACCGTGTCAGACGGCTGGACGGGGGGCCGGTGCAACACGGTACGACTCCGCTTCACCAGACCTACCTGGTCGCCGTCAATGCCGCGGTCCATCGCGTCGACCTGGTCGCCAACGCCGCCTGCGTGATCTTCTCGCCCGATGCGCGGGAAGTCGACAGGTACCTGCTGCGCAATCTGAACGGTGCCGATATTCCGTTCGACATTTCGAGGTCCATCCTCGGCAATCCGTTGGCGCGCCAGACTGCCGAGGCCACCATGGTCTATATCTATTCGGAATTGCCACCTGCGAACATCGTGCAGCATTTTCCCTAGAAGTGCGGGCGGCGGCCGCCGGATCAGCAACCCGCCTCGGCGATGCCGGCCGCCTCCTGCAGGAAGTCCGACACCGGGACGGTGGGGATGCGCGCGGTCAGCGGTGCCGAGACGTCGTACTTCTCGACGACGACCAGGCCCGACCGCGGCATCACGAGAATCCACTGGCCGAACAGGCCCCAGGCCATGTACGAGCCCTGCAGCGGCGAGCCAGCGCCGCCCTGGGGTACCCACCACATCATCCCGTAGCCGACCCCACGCTGCGCCGCGTGCGCGGGGTGCATCGCGGAAGGCGGCGTCACCTGCGTCGTGATGGTGTGCACCCAGTCGGCCGGCACGAGCTGGCGGCCATTCCAGCGGCCATCGGCCAGCATCAGCTCGCCGACCTTGGCCATGTCGCGCGCGGAGAGGTGGAATGCATAGGCGAGGTGCTGCGACCGCGCCGGGTCGCCGGCGTAGTGCTGGCTGCCGCGGCGAAAGTCCTCGAGGCCGAGGGGGCGCGCGATGTCGGCGTCGAAGGCGTCGTAGATGTCGCGCCCCGTGAGCTGGACGTAGATCGCGCCCGCCGCGTTGAAGTCCCAGTTGTTGTAGATGAAGTAGGTGCCCGGTCGCTGCGATCCGCGCGGTGGCACGGCGGCCGCGTCGTCGCCGGCGTTCGCGGCCGGGTGGTAGACGCCCGAGCGCGCCTCGATCAGGTCGCGGATGCGGGCCTGCCGCTCGATCGGCAGCAGGCCGCCGATGTCGTCGAAGTGCAGGTCGTCCAGCGTCGCATCGAGCTTGATCCGGCCGTCTTCCACGGGCTGGCCGTACAGCATGGCCAGCAGGCTCTTGCGAATGGAGGCGATCTGCGTCGCGCGGTCGACGGGGCCCTCGCTGAACACGACCTGGTCGCCGCGCACGGCCAGCAGCGTGGTCATCGGCAGCCCGTGCAGCCGTCCCCGCAGCGCCTCGAGATGCGTGCGGCAGGCGGCCGATTGCGTGGCTTGCCC